>PJTT01000347.1_pt1 | contig 45936 bp, 45 predicted proteins | sample 1512261 | NCBI WGS metagenome assembly PJTT01 (sample SAMN08177685, study PRJNA422409) | Soil metagenome, whole genome shotgun sequencing project. | isolation source: Soil (2) enriched on wood chips | place: USA: Madison | collected 2015-01-15 | reverse complement strand
GGCGGACGCGCCCTTGCCGGAATCTCGGCCTCGAGGCCAGGGACCCAACGAGCTGCGCCCGCCACCCATCAAACTCGCGCTAGACACCTATCGCAATACACAGGGACCCAGGGGCCGCCGCACCGCGACGGCCACCGCCCACAGCGCCTGACTTGACTGCTGAGCCCAGTCCCGTGGGTCCCGGATAAGCGCTGCGCGCTTTCCGGGATGACGACCTTTGGGGACTTTGGAAGAAAAACCCGCCTCAGCTCTTCAGGCGATACCCGCTGCGGAACAGCGCCCAGCACCACAGGAAGAGGCCGACCGTCAGCACCGCCGTGACCACCACGCCGATGGCGATCGAACCATCCGCGTGGCCGATGAAGCCGTAACGGAAGCCGTCGATCAGGTAGAAGAACGGGTTGAAGTGGCTGGCCGTGCGGAACGGCTCGGGCAGCTTGTCGACCAGGTAGAAGGTGCCCGACAGGAAGGTCATCGGCATGATGGCGAAGTTGGTCACCGCCGCCAGCTGGTCGAACTTCTCGGCCCACAGACCGGCCAGCACGCCCGCCAGGCCCAGGATCAGGGCCGCGCCGATGGCGAAATAGAAGATCGCCCACAGGTGCGAGATCTGCAGGCCAGCCCCCGGCAGCACGCCGATCACGGCCGCCGTCACCGCGCCGACCACGACACCGCGCGTCGCCGCACCCAGGCCGAAGGCGGCCACCTGCTCCAGCGGGGTCAGGGGCGGCGTCAGGAAGTCCGAAGTCAGGCCCATCATCTTGGCCTGGATCAGCGACGAGGACGAGTTGGCGAAGGCGTTGTTGAGCACCGCCATCATGATCAGGCCAGGCGCCACGAAATGGCCGAAGGTCACGCCCTCGACCGCCGGGCGGCTGGCGCCGACCGCGACCACGAAGACCAGCATGTAGAGCAGCGTGGTGACCACCGGGGCGGCCACGGTCTGCATGCCCACCTTCCAGAACCGGCGGATCTCGCGCTGGTAGAGGGTGAGGAACCCGCTCCAGTTCCAGCCGTGATAGTCGCGCGGCTGCGGCGGAACGACGCTGTCTGCCATGTCTCTCATTGGCTCGATCCTGGAAATTCCTTCGCCATGTGCGCCTGGGAAGGGTCGGGCGCAAGCGTCCCGCTTCGAGAATCAATATATTGTTTCTGTGGACAGAGTACCTGGCGCCTATTGTGCGTCTTAACGCATTCTTTACACTATGTGGTAGGTCAGCCGCCGGCGGGGCGTGCTGTACACCAGATGTAGGGTCATGGCGAGGTGGGGTTCTCGTCGTGGCGCCTTTTTTAGGCGGAGAAGGCCATGAGCTGGACTGACGAACGGGTCTCCACCCTCAAGAAGCTTTGGTTGGACGGGCTGTCCGCCAGCCAGATCGCCAAACAACTCGGCGGGGTCACCCGCAACGCCGTGATCGGCAAGGTCCATCGTCTGGGCCTGTCGGGTCGCGCCGCGCCCTCGCAACCGGCTCGCCCGGCCTTCAAGGCGCCGCGCCCGGCTCGTCCGGCCGCCACCGCCATGCCGGCCGCGCCGCGCCGCGTGGTCGCCGCCGAACCGGTCGCCCCGGCCCCGGCTCCGGTCGCCGCCCACCAGCAGCCGTCGGTTCCGATCCTGCGCAACGAAGCCCCCGGCTCGGCCACCGTGCTGACCCTCGGCGCCCACATGTGCAAGTGGCCGATCGGCGACCCGTCGTCGGACGGCTTCACCTTCTGCGGCCGCCGCTCGTCGGAAGGCCCCTACTGCGTCGAGCACGCCCGGGTGGCCTACCAGCCGCAGCAGACCAAGAAAAAGGGCGGCGCCACCGAGCTCGCCCGCTCGCTGCGCCGCTACATCTAGAGCGCGCCAGGGTTAGGTGTAGGCGGCTAACCCGCCCGGGCGTGCTCTGCCTCAAGAGCGCGCCGAGGGCCCGGTCCGCCGGGCCTTCGAGAGAGATACGAACAAGAAGAGAAGCGTCGGCAAGGCGCTCTCGCCATGCAGCCCTCCCCGTTCCGCGGGGAGGGCTTTATGCTGCCCCCGATGACCGACCTCGCCCCCGATTCCAACGCGCCCGCCTATTCCGTCTCGGAACTGGCCTTCGCGCTGAAGCGCACGCTGGAAGACCGCTACGGTTTCGTGCGGCTGCGCGGCGAGCTTTCCAAGGTCACCCACCACTCCAACGGCCACGTCTACCTGACCATCAAGGACGACAAGGCCGCGATCGACGGCGTCGTCTGGAAGGGCAACGTCCGGGGCCTGGGCGTGCGGCCCGAGCACGGGCTCGAGGTCATCGTCACCGGCAAGATCACCACCTATCCGGCCGGCTCGCGCTATCAGATCGTCATCGACAGCATGGAGGCCGCCGGCGTCGGCGCGCTCCTGGCTCAGCTTGAACGGCTGAAGGCCAAGCTGGCCGGCGAGGGCCTGTTCGCGGCCGAACGCAAGAAGCCCCTGCCCTCGATGCCGGCCGTGGTCGGGGTGATCACCAGCCCCACGGGCGCGGTGATCCGCGACATCCTGCACCGCATCCGCGACCGCTGGCCCTGCCGCGTCATCGTCTGGCCGGTGGTCGTGCAGGGCGACGCCGCCGCCGGCCAGGTGGCCGGCGCGATCCGGGGCTTCAACGCCCTTACGCCCGGCGGTCCGGTCCCGCGTCCAGACATCCTGATCGTCGCCCGCGGCGGCGGCTCGGTGGAGGACCTCTGGGCCTTCAACGACGAGGCCCTGGCCCGCACGGTGGCCGAGGGAACGATCCCGCTGATCTCGGCCGTCGGCCACGAGACCGACACCACCCTGATCGACTTCGTCTCCGACCGTCGCGCGCCCACCCCGACGGCGGCCGCCGAGATGGCCACGCCCGTGCTGGCCGAGTTGCGGGGCCTGGTCTCCGACTACGACCGCCGCCTGTCGCGTTGCGCCGGCCGGGTGGTGGAAGAGCGCCGCACGCGGCTTCAGGCCGCCGCGCGCGGCCTGCCCCGCCCCAACGACCTGCTGGCCCTGGCCCAGCAGCGGTTCGACATCGCCGCCGGCCGGCTGGACGCGGCCCTGGCCCGCAACACCTCGGTCCACGCCCAGGACCTGCTGAAGGTCACCGCCCGCCTGTCGCCCGAGGCCCTGGCCCGCCAGCGCCAGGCCAAGGCCGAGCGCCTGTCCGACCTGTCACGCCGCCTGGACCTGGCCGCCCGTCGCGCGCCCGAGCGCGCCGCCCAGCACGCCCGCCTGCCGGCGCTGTGGGACCGCCTCAACGCCGTCGCCCGCCGCCGCCTCGACCGCGAGGCCGACCGCCTGGAGGGGCTGGACAAGCTGCGCCAGTCGCTGAACCCGGAACGGCCGCTGGAGCTGGGCTTTGCTTTGGTCCGCAAGATGGACGGCACCCTGGCCCGCTCGGCCGCCGACCTGGCCGCCGGCGAGCGCGTGAACCTGAAGTTCAAGCTGGGCGAACGCGACGCGGTGATCGACGGCGAAGGCTCGACGCCGCCGCCTCCGCCCCCCACGCCCATCGTGCAAGCGGCCCCCAAGCCCGCTCCGCGCCCGAAACCCGCGCCCCCGCCGTCACCCGGCCAGGGCGATCTGTTCTAGTCCCGCGCTTTGGCGTAGAAGAGTCCCATGAACGCTTACGATCGCGACATCGGCAAATCCGGCCTGGCCGTCCTGCACTATGGCGACGGCGACTTCGCCGTGCTCAGCCCCGGCCAGTACGTGGTCTGCGCCGTCACCGGCGCCAAGGTGCCGCTGGAGGCGCTGCGCTACTGGAGCCCCGAGCTGCAGGAAGCCTACGCCACGCCGAAAGAGGCGTTGAAGCGCTGGCAGGAGACCAAGGCCTGAACCGCCGGGGGCTTCTCGCCGTCCTGGTCGGCGCCGCCCTTCCCCTCGCCTTCTCCGCCCGCGCCGCGGCCCCTGGCCTGACGCTGAATGGACGCCTGGAACAGGGCGGCTACGCCGTCGGCCGCACCGCGCCCCGCGCCAACGTGCTGGTGGACGGCGTTCCCGTCACCCAGAGCTCGGCCGACGGCTGGTTCGTGGTCGGCTTCGACCGCGACGCCCCGCCGGTCGCCGAGATCACGGTGCAGACGCCCGACGGTTCGGCGACCCACCGCGTGACGATCGCGCCCGGGACCTTCGACGTCCAGCGCATCGACGGCCTGCCGCCGTCGCAGGTCACACCCGACGATCCGGCCCTGCTGGCCCGCATCGCCGCCGAGGGCGCGCGCAAGGCTGCGGGCTTCTCCAGCCGCATCGACGGCGACTTCTTCCGCACCGGCTTCATCTGGCCGGTGAAGGCCACGCGCCGCTCCTCCAGCTTCGGCGGCCAGCGCATCCTCAACGGCGAGCCCAAGCGCCCGCACTACGGCGTCGATCTGGCCGCTCCGGTCGGCACGCCCGTGGTCGCCCCGGCGGCCGGCGTCGTCGCCTTCGCCGAGACCGGCCTGCATTTTGAGGGCGGGCTGATCCTGATCGACCACGGCCAGGGCCTGATCAGCGCCTATCTGCATCTTTCGCGCATCGACGTGACTCCCGGCCAGCGGGTGGACCAGGGCCAGCGGATCGGCGCGGTCGGCAAGGAGGGCCGGGCCACCGGTCCGCACCTCTGCTGGCGCCTGAAGTGGCGCGACCGCAATCTCGACCCCAGTCTCTGGGTGGCTGACGCGGGAATGCGACAGTGAACGGTGCAAACTTCACCATTTGGGGACAGCCCCTATCGACAGCCCCCTGTCGTTATGGTTATCCCCAGCCCGCCCTGAAATTCGCGTATGAGGCGTAAACCCGCATGTCCGCGGTGCTAGACAAGCTCCGTTTCCTCCTGGTGGACGATAACCACCACATGCGGGCCATCGTCAGCACGATCCTGAAGGGCGTGGGCGTGCGCCACGTGCACGAGGCGATCGACGGGGCCGAGGGCCTGCAGATCCTCAAGGATCGGCAGATCGACATCGCCATCGTCGACTTCAAGATGTCGCCGCTGGACGGGGTGCAGTTCACCCAGCTGGTGCGCAACTCGCCCGACAGCACCGACCCGTTCCTGCCGATCATCATGCTGACCGGCTTCGCCGAACGGCACCGGGTGTTCGAGGCGCGCGACGCCGGCGTCACCGAGATCGTCGTCAAGCCGGTCACGGCCCGCTCTCTGCTCGACCGCATCGACATGGTGATCTTCAAGCCGCGGCCGTTCATCCGCAGCGCCGACTATTTCGGCCCCTGCCGCCGCCGCCGCCAGGATCCGCACTACGGCGGCCCGTTCCGCCGCGGCACGGACAAGGGCGCGATCGAGCTCTAGCGCTCGCGAAACCTCGTCCTTCGACAAGCTCAGGATGAGGTTTCGACTGCCAGGCTTGCTCTCTTCCTCACCCTGAGTCTGTCGAAGGGCGAGGAAGACGCACGGCGTCTCAGTTCGTGGGGATCTCCCCCGCCAGCAGCGCCGCATAGACCTCGTTGGGCCAGCGACGGTGGACCCAGAACCACTCCTCCGGCCGCTCGCGGATGCGGTCTTCCATGAAGGCGTTGATCATCCGCACGCCGGCCTCAATGTCGGCCGTGCGGTCGCCGGTGCTGGGCGGGACGATCGGGTCGTGGACCACGGCGCGGAAGCGCGCGCCCTTGGTGCGCTGCACCGACATCGGCTGCAGCACGGTGCCGAAGCGGATGGCCAGACGCGTCGGCCCCGGCGCGGTGCGCGAGTCGTGGCCGAAGAACGGGGCCGCGACGCCGCCGTTGAACTTCTGGTCGTTCATCAGCGCCACCGACTCGCCGCGCTTCATGGCGTCGAGCAGCTCGCGGGCGCCGTCGCCGCCCTTGGGAGCGAACAGCCGCACGCCGTAGCGGAACCGGCTCTTCTTGATGCGCTCGTCGATATAGGGGTTGTTGGCCGCCCGGTAGGTCATCTGGCAGGTGACGCCGGAATCGACGATGGCGGCCGGCATCACTTCCCAGTTCGACAGGTGGCCGGAGACGAACACCACCGGCTCGCTGTCCCGCGCGATCTGGGCCAGGCGCTCGGCGTTGACCACTTCCACCCGCCCGGTGGAGGGCAGCAGCTTGTCCATCAGCGGGAACTCGCCGAACGTCCGCCCCAGCCCGTCCCACTGCTTGCGCAGCATGCCGGCGCGCCAGGCGGCGTCCTTTTCCGGGAAGGCCAGGCGCAGGTTGCGGTCGGCGACCTTGTGGGCCCCGCTCAGCGGACCGAAGGTGCGCCCGAACCAGCCGCCCAGGGCCGAGGCCGCATCGACGCCCAGCGTCCGGAACAGGCCCATGAACAGGTCGTAGCCGATGGCCTCGATACGCCAGTAGAAATCTTGGGTGCGGGAAGCGCGGACTTGGGACATCGCCCCTTACTAGAGCGGGACAGCGCGGAACGGAAGTCACCCCAAGGCAACACCTGACCTTAAGTCTTTGAAATCGTCTGATTTTATCACCCAGAAATCGCCGCAATCGGGGCCATGACTGGCGCCTTTCGGTGCTTTCAGGCGACTCGGCCTCGCTTGGCGCGCGACTTGCGGCTGTCAGGGCAGACCGTTCCGTTTCGGGACGGGGGAAAAGCCATCGGGGGTCAAGGGTCCATCATGGGCAATGACATCGACACTCACCTGGGCAAGCGTCTTCGCCGCCGTCGCCGGCTGCTGGGCCTGACCCAACAACAACTGGCCGGCGCCGTGGGCGTCCGTTTCCAGCAGATCCAGAAGTACGAGTGCGGCGCCAACCGCATCTCGGCCGCGCGCCTGTGGCAGCTGTCCGAAGCCCTCGAAGTGCCGGTCGGCTACTTCTACGACGGGCTGTCGAACCTCGCCGCCCGCGAGGCCGCGCCGGCGCACAACGACTCCGAGGGCGGCGAGATGTTCGCCCGCAAGGAGACGATCGATCTGATCCGCGCCTACTACCTGCTCGGCGAGCGTCCGCGCCGCCGCCTGCTGGACCTGGCCAAGTCGCTGAACGGCGTCGAGCAGATCGAAGCCTGACCCACGCTTCAGTTGGGCGGTTCAGTGGAGTAGCGTCGCGGGCCAGGGCAGGCTAAAGCCCTGCCCATGACGCTCTCCGCCGATCGCATCGCCGCCCTCGACGCCTTCATCGTCGAGCTCAACAGCGCTTCCGCCGGAGCGATCCTGCCGCTGTTCCGGTCCGACCACGGGCTGGAGGACAAGGCGGCGGGCAAGAACCTGCCGCGCGAAAGCCACGCGGCGTTCGACCCGGTGACCGAGGCCGACCGCGGCGCGGAAGCGGCGATCCGCAAGCTGATTTCCGAGCGCTATCCCGAGCACGGGGTGATCGGCGAGGAATACGGCGAGGACCGCCCGGACGCCGAGTTCGTCTGGGTGCTGGACCCCGTCGACGGCACGCGCGCCTTCATCTCGGGCCTGCCCCTGTGGACCACCCTGATCGGCCTGCGCCATCAGGGCCGTCCCGTGCTGGGCTCGATCGGCCAGCCCTATCTCGACGAGATCTATGTCGGCTCGGCCGCCACCGGCTCGCGCCTGATCGCCCGCGGCGGCGAAAAGCCTCTGCACGTGCGCCCCTGTGCCGTTCTGACCGACGCCATCATCGCCACCACCGATCCGGAAGCCTGCTTCGACGGCGCCGAACTGGGCGCCTGGCGCCAGGTGCGCGCGGCCGCCAAGCTGGCCCGCCTGGGCTGCGACGCCTACGCCTACGCCATGGTCGCGGCCGGCACGATGGACATGGTCATCGAGGCCGGCCTGAAGAGCTGGGACGTCGAGGCCGCCATCCCCCTGATCGAAGGCGCCGGCGGCGTCGTCACCGACTGGCGCGGCGCCCCGATCGGCCAGCACGGCGGCCAGATGGCCATCGCCGGCGACCAGCGCGTGCTGGACGAGGCGCTGGTGGCCCTGAAGCGGTCGGCGAAATAAAGATCCTCCCCCTCTGGGGGAGGTGTCGGCGAAGCCGACGGAGGGGGGTGTGGCTGATGAGCCGCCACCGCCTCGAAAGCTGAAAGCGTCCCCCCTCCGGCCCTCCGGGCCACCTCCCCCAAAGGGGGAGGATCTCAGAGCGTCAGCCCATCCGGCAGCAGCCGCTCGCCGGCGGCGAAGCGCTCAACCGCCACCCACTCGACCCAGACGTCCTGACTGTTCTCGTTGATCACGAAGCGGTCGCGCGCGATCGCCTTGGGATCCGACGTCGTGATCTCGTAGACGAAGATGATCTCGTGGCCCGTATGGCCCTCGTGCTCGTAGAGGTTCTCGATCACCACCGGCGGCCCTGCGATCTCGATCGCGAAACCCGTCTCCTCCAGGAACTCCCGCCGCAGGGTCTGTTCCGAGGTCTCGCCGAACTCGACGCCGCCGCCCAGCGGCCGCCAGCCCTTCACCGAGCCGTCGTCGTTGCGCACCTCGGCGACCAGCAGCCGGTCCTCATGGCGCAGCAGGCCGATGGCCACGACCCGCACCGCCTGCTTGGGCCGCCACGTGCTCATCGCGGGGCGACCGGATCGACCGTCTCGTCGAACGCCGCCCAGAAGCGGGCGCGGCGGTCGTCGGTCTCGATCAGGATCTCGTGGAAGGCGTCCTCGATCTCGAGGTAGCGGCCCTTGGGGATGCGGGCGGCGATCGCCTTCTGGGCCGAGGTCAGCACCCGCGTGTCGATCCCCGCCCCGACGATGGCCACCGGGATCGTGATGGCCTCGACGCCAGGCGCGTGGGCCAGCCAGTCGCAGGCGGAGAACGCAAAATCGGTCCAGCCCCAGGTGATGCCGCCGAGCGCGATATCCGGGTTGGCGCGGATCTGGGCCTGATGACGGGCGTAGCGGGCCGCGTCGTGGGTCAGGGCGTCCTGCGGGAAGACGTGCTTGAACGGGTCGCCGACGTCGCCCAGCACATAGTCGCCCCGAAGCGGCGTGCGGGCGGCCAGCCAGGCCAGAGGCCGCGCCAGCCAGGCCGGCGTAGCGCCGCTGTTCAGCCCCAGCATCGGGGCCGACAGCACGCAGGCGGAAAAACGGGTCTCGCCGTGGGCCAGGACGAGGCTGGTCAGGCAGCCGCCCATCGAATGGCCCAGCGCGATCCAGGGCTTGGGCAGGCGCGCCTCGAAGGCGGCCAGCAGGGCCTGGTAGTCGCCGAGAAAGTCATGAAAGCCGGCCGCATGACCCTTCAGCCGGTCGGGCAGCATGCGGTGCGAGAGCCCCTGCCCTCGCCAGTCGTGCACCAGGACGACGAAGCCCCGGGCCAGAAGGTCGGAGACGACCTCGTAGTACTTCTCGATCGGTTCGCTGCGGCCGGGGCTGACGACCACCGATCCGCGCGCAGCGCCTTCAGGAGAAAATAGTGCGGCGCGGAGGGTCGCCCCATCCGCGCCGCGAAACCATTCGGCCTGGCCGTGGTCGGGAACCGGCGCCTCGGGAATCGAGACCAGAGGCGCGGGCTCCCCCATCAGCTTAGCGCAGCTTGGAGAACAGCGCCGCCATCTTGGACTGCAGCGCCATCGCCGCGCCCATGTCCGACAGCTTCAGCTTGCCGGTCATGACGGCCATGGTCGGGTCGAGCGAACCGGCGCCGATGGCCAGGAAGTCTTCCTTCGACAGGGTCATGGTCAGGTCGGCCGGGCCGTCGTCGTTGGTGACCGAACCGCCATCGATCAGGATGACGCCTTCGCCCTTCAGGTCGAACTTCAGGCTCTTGCCGAGGCCGCTGTCGTCGCCGACGGCGGTTTTGATCTTGTCGGTGATTTCCTGCAGAGTGGCCATGAAACGCGATCTCCCTCTTATTTGCGCGTTCAATAATGCGCGTGAGAACTTGGCGTGCACCCTGGCCGGGCGCGGCGCGCAAGTAAACACCGTTTAGACGCTCTCCACCCTATTTTTTGCTCTGGATGAAGCGCACCTGCGAAGGCGTCCCGGACAGGCGAATACGGGTCGCGCCCTTGAAGTCGGAAAGCCGGTAGATCGGGGCTTTGCCCGCCAGCGGCAGGGCCTGGGTCTTGCCGTCCGCGCCGACCACGACGCCGCCGGAAGCGCCCGGAAAGCTGAAGCCGGTCATCTTTGGCGCCAGCATGGCCATCGGCCCGGCCGCCTTGCCGATGACGCCGTTGGTGGACTCCAGAACCACCTTCAGCTCGCCCGCCTCGTACTCGGCCGCCGGCTTCAGCACCGGCTCGATGATCAGGGTCGAACCGAACTTGGCGTCGACCGGCGCGTCGAACTCGACCTTCGCCCCGCCCTGCAGCTGGGCCAGGGTCGGCAGGCGCTCGAAACGGCCGTCGGCGCTGATCGGCAGCGGCGTACGCGCCCCGCCCACCTCGACCAGCATGGCCTTCAGACCCTCGGCGGGCTTGCCGTCGCGGGTCAGGCGGTAGGCCACGCGGGTGCGCGAACGCTCCTGGGCCGGCACCTTGAGGAAGTTCTCCAGGTAGCCGAACACCTTGTCGGCCGGGGCGACCTTGTTGCCCTGGGCCAGGGCGACCGAACCAGCCGCCAGGGTCAGGACGGCGGCGGCGGCGAGCGCGCGTCTGGCGATGCGGCGGCTCATTTCGGCTTCACGAACTTGAGGGTCATGCGGTCGCTCTCCCCGATGGCGTCGTACTTGGCGTGGTCGAAGTCGGGCTCGGCCGGCTCGCCGCGCGGCGCCGACAGGCGGGTCGGCGGCAGGGTCCAGACGCCGAACGGATGGTCCTTGGTGTCTTTCGGATTGGCGTTGATCTCGCTGGATCCCGCCAGCTCGAACCCGGCCTCCTTGGCCAGCTGCTCGACATAGGCCTGCTGCACATAGCCGTCGGCGGCCAGCACGTCCTGCACGCGGCCCGGCTCGCCCCGGTGCTCCTCGACGCCCAGGATCCCGCCGGGCTTCAGCGCCGCCAGGGCGTCCTTGAAGGCCTTCTCGGCGATGCCGCCCGCCATCCAGTTGTGCAGGTTGCGCAGGAACAGCACGCGATCGACGCTCCCCGCCGGTGCCACGGGGCCGCTGCCCCGGCCGAAGGTGGTGATCTCGACCTTGCCGTAGAGCCTGGGCTTTTCCTCCAGCTTGCGGCGATAGGCGGCGACGATCTCGGCGGCGGCGGGATCGGCCGGATCGGCCTCGAGCACCGCCTCGTAGAGCTTGCCGCCCGTGGCCGCCAGGAACGGAGCCAGGATCTCGGTGTACCAGCCGGCGCCCGGCCAGAACTCGACGACGGTCTGGCCCGGGCGGACGTCCCAGAACTCCAGGCTCTGCACCGGATGCCGCCAGGCGTCGCGGGCCTTGTCGGCGCTGGTGCGCCAGTCCCCGGCCACCGCGCCGGCCAGGGTCGACGCGCCGCCCTTGGTTTCGGCAGGCTTGGCGGCGGCCGCCTTGGCCGGTTCGTCCTTCTTGCGGCCGCAACCAACAAGGCCTGCCGCGCCGGCGGCTCCGGCAGCGGCGATCAGGCCGCGACGCGACCACGAATACGCTGGATCCATCACTCCCCCTCTACGCATGGATCCAGCCTAGGCCGTGACCTTGGCGAAAACACGCCCGCGGCCCGCGGGCGCAGGGGCGAAATGGCGCCGACCGATCACGCCGGCTTCCGGAAGCGCAGGGTCATGCGGTCGCTCTCGCCGATCGCGTCGTACTTTGCGCGGTCGAAGTTCGGGTCGGCCGGCTGTCCCGAGGGGGCCGACTGGCGCACCGGCGGCAGGGTCCAGACCCCGAACGGGTGGTCCTTGGTGTCCTTGGGATTGGCGTTGATCTCGGACTTGGCGTCCAGCTTGAAACCGGCCCGTTCGGCCAGGGCCACGACGGTGGCGGTCGACAGATAGCCGTTGGCCCCGGCGCTCTTCTCGTCGGCCGGATCGGCGCGGTGCTCCTCGATCGCCAGGATCCCGCCGGGCTTCAGCACGGCGAAGAAGTCGGCGAACAGCTTGTCGGCGACGCCCGGCTGGATGGTCCAGTTGTGGACGTTGCGGGCGGTCAGCACCAGGTCGGCCGAACCCGGCGCGCCCAGCGGCGCGGCCACCGGCCCGAAGTCGACGAACCTGACCTTGCCGTACTTGGTCTCGTCGGCGAACCGCGCCTCGAAGGCCGCGCGGCCCTTGCGGGCGCCGTCCGAGGTCTTGGGATTGGCCAGGTCGGCGACGCCGGCCACGTAGGTTCCCTTGGTGGCCTTGGCGTAGGGCGCGAGGATCTCGGTCCAGTAGCCGCCGCCGGGCGAGACCTCGATCACCGTCTGGCCGGGCTTCAGCCCCCAGAACACGAGGCTCTCATAGGGATGGCGGGCGCCGTCGCGGGCGACGCTGGCAGGGGTGCGGTCGGGCGAGGCGACCGCGGTCTTCAGGGCCGCGTCGGCGGCCAGGGCGCCGGTGGCGGGCGCGAGCGCCGCGAGGGCGGCGAGAATGAGCAAGTGGCGGCGGGCGGGCATGGCGTCTGTCTCCGTCGTCGGCCCGCGTTCCGGGCGCGCCGACCTTAGCCGCACGCGAACCGCGATCAAGCGATTCCGAAACTGAATGACCCACCCCTTGAAGTCGAAAATCGACCTCCCAACTATTCAACCGAAGGCGCTGGAAAACCGGGCCTTCCGGATCGCAGACGAGGCCGAGATCGGGTCGTCGAAGGTCCGAACACACATCACAACCTTGCTTGAAGAGAAGGTTCTATATCTATGCGTACGATCGACCTGTCGCCCCTTTACCGTTCGCTCGTCGGCTTCGACCGCCTGGCCGCGCAACTCGACGCCGCCGCCAAGACCGAAGCGGCCTCCGGCTACCCGCCCTACAACATCGAGCGCACCGACGAGAATTCCTACCGCATCGAGATCGCCGTCGCCGGCTTCAAGCCGGAAGAGCTGTCGATCGAGGCCAAGGAAGGCCTGCTGACCGTCTCCGGCCGCAAGGCGGCCAATGACGAAGCCAAGCGCTACCTGCATCGCGGTCTCGCCGAGCGCAATTTCGACCGCCGCTTCCAGCTGGCCGACTACGTGGTGGTGACCGACGCCGCCCTGGCCGACGGCCTGCTGACCATCTCGCTGAAGCGCGAACTGCCCGAAGCCCTCAAGGCCCGGACCATTCCGATCAACACCGGCGCCGACACCGCCAGCCTGATCGAGGGCGAACAGGCCGCCTAAGGGCGTCCCGACCCCTTTCTTTCTCTCTGTTCTTAAGTCCCCTCCGACTTCGGGCGGCGCAGCGATGCGCCGCCCTTTTTCGTCTCTGCACCGGTTCTGCACGGCGATCGGGCGGGCCGTGCACGGCCTCGCCGCCGGGGCTGCAAGCCGCGCGGCTATCGGGAAGGCTCCGCTGATGGGGACCTCCGATGAAAGCCTTCCGCCCGCCGCCCGCCGCCGCGCCCTTCTGGATGAAGCCGGTGGCCGCCGCCCTGCTGGTGCTGGCGTCCGACCAGCTGTTCTGGGGCTATGCCGCCGGCGCGACCCTGGGCGGCTTCTGCCTGCTGGCGACCATCGCCGTCGTCCTCGTTCATCCGGCCGCGCGGCGCGCATGGCCCTGGCTGCTGGCGGCGACGGTCTTCGGCGTCGTGATGATCGAGGCGCCAGGCCTGTTGGCCATCGTCCTATGGGCGGTCGCCATCGCCGTGGCGGTGCTGGCCGCCCGGGCGGGCCGGCATGAGGACGCCTGGCGCTGGCTGCAACGGCTGGCGGTTCTTCTCGTCCTGGGCCTCGTCGCCCCGTTCCGCGACTTCATGAAGGCCCGCAAGCGCGCGCCGGGATCGGGCGCGGCCCTGCGTCGCCTGCCCGTGCTGGTGCTGCCCATCGTCGGCGGCGCGGTGTTCCTGGCCCTGTTCACCATCGCCAATCCGGTGATCGCCCAGGCCGTGGCCCAGTGGCGCATCCCACAGATCGACCTGCCCCGCATCGGCTTCGCCGTCATCGTGCTGTTCGGGGTCTGGATGCTGCTGAGACCCAGCTTCAAGCGTCCGCTCTGGGGCCTGCCGGCCGCCAAGCCCGGCGCCGCGCCGCTGCCCGGCCTCAGCGTCGCGTCGGTGGGCCTGTCGCTGGTGGTGTTCAACACGATCTTCGCCCTGCAGAACGGCCTGGACCTGGCCTTCCTGTGGTCGCGCGCGCCGCTGCCGCAGGGCGTGACCCTGGCCGAGTACGCCCATCGCGGCGCCTATCCGCTGATCGCCACCGCCCTGCTGGCCGGACTCTTCGTGCTGGTCGCCCTGGCGCCCGGCTCGGCGACCGCGCGGTCGACGTGGCTGCGGCGGCTGGTGGTGCTGTGGGTGGCGCAGAACCTCTTCCTCGTCGCCTCGTCGATCCTGCGCACCCTCGATTATGTGGAGGTCTACGCCCTCACCCGACTGCGGCTGGCGGCCCTGATCTGGATGGCGCTGGTGGGCCTTGGCCTGCTGCTGATCTGCTGGCGGATGCTGCGCGCCAAGAGCACCGGCTGGCTGATCAACGCCAACCTCGCCGCCGCCGGCCTGGTGCTGGCCGCCTGCACGGTGGTGGATCTCGGCTCGGTCGCCGCCGCCTGGAACGTCCGCCACGCCCGCGAGCTGGGCGGCGACGGCGAGACGCTGGACGTCTGCTACCTGGAGCGCCTGGGTCCCGCCTCGGTCGTGGCCCTCAGCCAGCTCCGCGCCACCGCCCTGCCCCCGCTGCTGGCGGCGCGCGTGGCCTGGTCGCGCGAGACGGTGCTGAACGACCTGGAACCCCGCCAGGCCCAATGGCGCGGCTGGTCCTGGCGCGGCCAGCGGCGGCTGGACGAGGCCCTGCTGATCGCGCCGCGCGACCGCACCATCCCGGTTCCGGCCGGCACGCTGGACTGCCGGGGCCGGGAGATCGGCCCGAGCGCGCCCGAAACACCGCCCCAAGCCTACAGCGAACCGTTGACCCCGGACGTCGCAAGCGGAACATCTGCGCCATGACTCAGCCGATCCTGATCGTCGACGACGAGCCCCACATCCGCGAGCTGCTGGCCTTCGCCCTGGGCAAGGCCGGCTACGCCACGGTCGAGGCCGCCGACGGCGAGGCGGCGCTGGAAGCGATCGCCGCCCACAAGCCGGCCCTGGTGGTGCTGGACATCAACATGCCGCGCCTCAACGGCCTGGACGTCTGCCGCCGCATCCGCGCCGAGGGCCAGCTGCCGGTGCTGCTGCTGTCGTCGCGCGACGACGAGATCGACCGGGTGCTGGGCATTGAGCTGGGCGCCGACGACTACGTGGTCAAGCCGTTCAGCCCGCGCGAGGTGACGGCCCGGGTCGCCGCGATCCTGCGCCGGGCCTCGGCCGCCGCCCCGCCGCCGGTCGAAGAGGCCAAGCTGGTCAGCCACGGTCGCCTCAGCCTCGAGGCCGACGCCTGGCGGGCGGCCTGGGGCGATACCGAGACGTCGCTGACCGTCACCGAGTTCGGCATCCTCTGGACCCTGGCCAGCGCCCCGCGCCGGGTCTTCACCCGCGACGCCATCATCGACCGCCTGCGCGGCCCCGGCTTCGCCCTCACCGACCGCACCATCGACAGCCACGTGCGCAACCTGCGCGCCAAGTTCGCCAGGCTGGGCGGCGTCGACGTGGTCGAGACCCGGCCCGGCGTCGGCTATCGCCTGGGGGCCTGCCAGGGCCAGGACGCGCAGGCGTGATCGCCGCGCTGTCGGCCTTCAAGGACGCGGTCAAGCGCCGCTGGCCGGCCCTGCGCCTGCGCTCGATCCTGCTGGCGGTGCTGCTGTTCGCCGCCGCCATGCCGGCGCTGGGCGGGATCTTCCTGCGCAGCTACGAGAACACCCTGGTGCGCCAGACCGAGGCCGAGCTGAACGCCCAGGGCGCGGCCCTGGCGGCGACGGCGGCGACGCTGTGGCCCGGCGCGCCGCCAACCTCGGCCCTGCCCGAGCCGGATCCGGAAGACCCCGCCTACTACCGCCCGGAAAAGCCCAGCATCGACCTGTCGGCCGCCCGGATCCTGCCCGAACGGCCGTCTCCCGTACCGTCCGCGCCGCCGGAGCCCACCGCCGTCGAAGCGGCCGGGCGGCTCGACCGGATCTTCGCCGACACCACCCGCAGCACCCTGGCCGCCATCGTCCTGACCGACACCCACGGCCGCGTCGTGCGAGGCCTGGGGACCGGCGGCGACCTTTCGGCCTTGCCCGAGGTGCGCGACGCCCTGTCCGGCCGGTCGGAGACCGTGCTGCGGCGGATCGGCCAGTACCGTCCGCGCTATGTCTGGGAATGGCTGAGCCGCGCCTCGGCCGTGCGCCTGCATCACGCCCGGCCGGTGATCGTCGGCGGACGCACCGTCGGCGTGCTGCTGCTGTCGCGTTCACCGCGCGGCCTGTTCAAGGGGCTGCACGAGGATCGCGGCAAGCTGCTGATCGGCGCGGGGGTCATCGTGCTGGTGCTGTTCGGCCTGGCGGGCCTGGTCTCGCGCGGGGTCACCCGGCCGATCGAGCAGCTCAGCGCCGCCACCCGCGCCATGGCCCAGGGTCGCGGCGAGCCGCCCGAGACCCCGACCACCGCCGCCGTCGAGATCCAGGCGCTCTATGACGACTTCCGGGCCATGGCCGCGGCGATCGACAAGCGCTCGCGCTACCTGCGCGACTTCGCCGCCGCCCTAAGCCACGAGTTCAAGACGCCCCTGGCCGGGGTGCGCGGGGCCATCGAGCTTCTGCAGGACCACTATCCGACCATGAGCCAGGCCGAGCGCGAACGCTTCCTGGCCAACATCGCCGCCGACAACGCCCGGCTCTCGGCCCTGGTCGGACGGCTGCTGGAGCTGGCCCGCGCCGACATGGCCACGCCCGAGGCCGGCGTCGCCGCCGCGCCCGCCGCCGCCGCCCGCTCGGTGGCCGCCGCCCTGTCCGGCCCCGACCTCGCCGTCGCGCTGGACCTGCCCGCCGACCTGCCGCCGGTCGCAGCGCCCCTGGCGGTGATCGAGACGGTGCTGACCGTGCTGGTCGAGAACAGCCGCCAGGCCGGCGCCAGGCAGGTGACGATCGGCGGCTGCCAGGACGGCGCCGAGGTCGTGCTCGAGGTCGCCGACGATGGTCCCGGCGTCGCCCCCGCCGACGCCGCGCGCCTGTTCGAGCCGTTCTTCACGACGCGCCGGACGCAGGGCGGCACCGGCCTTGGCCTCTCCATCGCCCGCTCCCTGGCCCGCGCCCACGGCGGCGAGGCGGCCTATCTGGCCGGCGACGCGGGCGCGCGGTTCTCGCTGTCGCTGCCGACGGCCTGATCCCTTCCTGATCGCCCTGTTGGGCGTCTGCACGGAATCTCCACAAGCGGTTCATCACCGCGCCTCAGGGCGCTTCTAGGCTTCGATCTCGCCCCACAGGAGATCGTCCATGCTGACCGCCGCCCCGCCCGCTTCCGACTGCCAGGTCGAGCTCGACATCGCCGCCGGCCGCTACACCTGGAGCGTCGTGCGCCCCGACGGCATGCGCCTGTCGGGAACCGCCAGCGACCCGGCCTTCGCCCAGAGCCAGACCGCCCTGGCGGCCGTGATGCTGGACGCCTTCGCCTCCCTGAAGCGGCGGCGTTTTTAGGCGCGCGCCCCTCGTCTTCGCCTCGTCTTGGCCATTGGGCGGGTGTAAGCGTCGCCTTCGCTGGTTTCGCAAAGGCCCTTCATGCGCGCGCTCGTTTCCCCCGCCCTGGCTCTGGCCCTGACGCTCGGCGTCTCGGTCGCGGCCCTGTCCTCCGCCCCCGCCCTGGCCGCGCCGGAAAACTACGCAACCATCCGCATGAAGACCGACACCGCCTTCCTCAGCCCCGAGGAACGCAAGGTGGTGAACCTGCTGATCCAGGCCGCCGACCAGATGACGGCCATCTACGACAAGCAGGCGGTGGCCCAGGGCGGCGCCGACGGCCCCGGCCACGGCTTCTATCCGCCGGGCATGACCAAGGCGGAATTCGAGACCTACCTGGCCGCCCATCCCGACCAGAAGCCCGCCCTGATGGACGCCTATACGGTGGTCCGCCGCGAGGGCGACAAGCTGGTCGCCGTGCCCTATTCGGTCGCCTACAAGCCCGAGCTGACCAAGGCCGCCGCCCTGCTGGACGAGGCCGCCAAGGTCACCACCAACGCCAGCCTCAAGCGCTTCCTCAGCCTGCGCGCCCAGTCGTTCCGCTCCAACGACTACTTCCAGTCCGAGATGGCCTGGATGGACCTGGAAGGCACGCCGATCGAGGTGGCCATCGGTCCGTACGAGACCTACACCGACGAGATGATCGGCCAGAAGGCCGCCTTCGAGGCCTTCGTCACCCTGAAGAACCCGACCGAGAGCCAGGCCCTCGACAAGTACAAGGCCTATCTGCGCGACATGGAGGCCAACCTCCCCGTCGCCGACGCCTACAAGAACTTCAAGCGCGGCGGCGCCTCGCCGATCGCCGTGGCCGAGCAGATCCGCGGCGGCGGCGACAATCTGCATGGGCCCCAGACCGTGGCCTTCAACCTGCCCAACGACGAGCGGGTGCGCGAGGCCAAGGGCGCCAAGAAGGTGATCCTGTCCAACGTGCTGGCCGCCAAGTACGAGGGCATCCTGTCGCCCATCGCCTCGCGCGTGTTGGTCGCCGACCAGGCCGCCCTGGTCAGCCAGAAGTACATGACGCTGGAGACCCTGTTCCATGAGCTGTCGCACAGCCTGGGCCCGGGCTCGATCACCGTCGCCGGCCGCGCCACCACCGTCTCGGCCGAGCTGAAGGACATCGCCGGCACCGCCGAGGAGGCCAAGGCCGACGTCATGGGGGCCTGGAACATCCTCTTCATGATGGAGAAGAATGAGATCCCGGCCGCCGAGCGCCCGCAGCTGTTCGCCACCTACACCGCCGGCATCTTCCGCGCCGCCCGCTGGGGCGACGAGGAGGCCCACGGCCGGGGCGCGGCCCTGCAGTACGGCTACCTCAAGGCCAAGGGCGCCTTCGTCTTCGACCCCGTCGCCAAGCGCTACCGCATCGACGACGCCAAGATGGCCGCCGGCATCCGCGACCTGGTGGCCGACATCGTCAAGCTGCAAGGCGACGGCGACTACGCCGGCATGGTCGCCTTCTTCGACCGCTACGCCCACCTCGACGACGACGCCCGCGGCGTGATCGCCACGCTGAAGGACATCCCGGTCGACATCACCCCGGTCTATCCGGCGAAGGTGTGACGATCTGATCCTTCTCCCAACCAAGTTTGCCTTCCTGGGCCTTGTGCCCAGGATCCATGCGTCAGCCTGCTCAGACCCTTCGAGCCTAGCCGAGGCCTGAGCAGCCGCCGCCATGGGCCCTCGCCACAAGGGCGAGGGAGGCGGGCTTTGGACATATGTGATTTGAAGGGGCGGTCTCTTCCCTTCCGACTTTACGCCGGCGCGAAATCCACGCCCTGCACCTGGTTCAGGTCGCAGTCGCGGAAGCTGGCCTTGGCCAGGCGGGCGCCGGTGAAGTCGGCGCCGCGCACGTCGGCGCCGTCGAGGATGGCTTCGGAGAGGTCGGCGGTCTGGACCATGGCGTAGCGCATGCGGGCGGCCGCCAGACTGGCCTGGGTCTGGCGCTGGGGACCCAGCGGCAGCGGCGACAGATAGGCCTGGCGCAGGTCGGCCTTGGTCAGGTTGGCGCCGGTCAGCTTGGCGCCGCGCAGGTCGGCCCCGCGCAGATTGGCCGCGCGCAGGTCGGCGTTCTGCAGGTTCGCGCCCTGCAACTGTGCGCCCGACAGGTCCATGCCGACCATGCAGGCGCCCTTGGCGGTCATGGCGGTCAGGCGCAGGCCCTTCAGCCGGTCGCCGAGCGGACGCAGGTCCTCGCCGTCGAGACGAGCCGCCTGCCCCTCCTTGCCGCCGGTCTGGCACCATTGCTGGTTGGCCAGGCACCGGGCGTAAAGCTCACGGGCCTTGTTCACCGCTTCCTGCGTCGAGGCCGTCAGGGCCCCGCTCATGTGCGCGCCGCTGGTCCGGGCGGTCGAGGTGTCGACCCCGGCCATCACCGAGCCTTGTAGGTTGGCGCCCTCGAGGTTGGCGCCCTTGATGTCGGCGTTGTCGAGGATGGCGCCGGCGAGATTGGCTTCCTTCAGGTTGGCGCCCGACAGCTTGGCCCCGCGCAGGGAGCAGTCGGAGAAGTCGGCCTTGAAGGCCGAGACGCCGGTGAACTGCGAGCCGTCGAGGGTCGCGCCCGAGAAGTTGACCTCGTCGACCTCGCCGTTGCGGGTCTCGTGCTTGAGGGTGTCCAGTCCCTTGCGGGGGTGCGGAATGGCGATCTGGCCCTCGCGGAAGTCGGCCTGGGTCAGGTCGGCCTGCGAGAGGTTGGCGCCGCGCAGGCAGGCCCCGCGCAGGTCGGCGCGTTGCAGGCTGGCCTGGCGCAGGTCGGCCTTGCGCAGGTCGCAGCCGAACAGGCTCGCGCGATCCAGCTTGGTGCGCACCATGCGGCAGCCGTCGAGGATCGAGGCCGACAGGTCGGCGTCGGTCAGGTTGCGGAACGACAGGTCCAGGCCCGACAGGTTCATGAACCGCAGCGAGGCGCGCTTGCCGCCCTGCTTGCCGGTCACGAACTTCTCGTGGGCCGTGATGAGCATGTCGAGTTCGGCCTGGCTGAGCTTGCGGCGACCCGCAAGGTTCTGCACGGCGTTCATTGCGGGACCCCCTCCCGACTCTGCGTAAGTCTCTTGAATTTCATCGGATAACAGGAATCGACGAGCGAACGGTTAAGGCCGCGTCTTTTCGTCACATTTCGTCAGATGACGTCGTCCAACCCCCGCGCGCCCAGCCGGATCGCTCCGGTCAGGTCGAGGTCCTTGAGGTTGCCGTTGGTGAAGTTGGCGCGCGACAGGTCCGCGCCGGCCAGGCACGCGCCGCGCAGGTCGGCCCGGGCCAGGTCGGCGTTGGTCAGCAGCACGCCGGTCAGGTCGGCCGGCAGCAGCCGGTCCTTGCCGATCAGCAGCGGCCCGAGCTGGGCGTCGCGCAGGTCGGAGCCGGAGAGCTTGGCGCCCTTCAGCCGCGCCCCGCGCAGGTCGGCCCGGCGCAGATTGCAGGCCCGAAGGTCCGCCCCTTCCAGCTGGGCGCCCTGCATCTGCACGCCCTCCATGTCGAGGCCGTAGAACACCGCGCCCTTGGCCGACAGGGCCGTCAGGTTGAAGCCGCGGATGCTTTTCAGATTGCGCAAGTCGGCCCGGTCGAACGACGACGGCTTGCCCTCGGCGCCGCCGGTCTCGCACCAGCGGGCGTGGTCGGCGATCATCTGCTCGTAGGGCATGTCGGAGACGTCGACGCCCGAGGCCTTGTCGGTCAGCGCCCCTTCCATGCTGGCCCCGGTGACGTTCCAGGACAGGGTTTTCACCCCCACCAGCACGGTGTTGCGCAGGTCCGCGCCGGACAGGTTGGCGCCCGAAAGGTCGGCCCCGGCCATGTTGGCGCCGTTGAAATTGGCCTGCTTGAGGTTGGCGCGCACCAGCTTGGCGTCCTTGAGGATCGCGTCGCTGAAGTCGGCCTTGGTGGCGACGATGCCCGACAGCCGCGAGCGCTCGAGATTGGCCCCCGACAGGTTGGCGCCGGCCGCATAGGCCTCGCGCTGCACCGGCTCGATGATGCGGTAGCCCTTCTCGCGGTCGGCGGCGGCGATCTGGCCTTCGCGCAGGTCGGCCTCGAACATGTCGGCGCCGGTCAGGTTGGCGCCGCGCAGGCTGGAGCCACGCAGGTCCGAGCGCCGCAGCGAGGAATCGGTCAGGTCCGCTCCCTGCATGTCGGCGCCGTAGAGATTGGCGTTGTCGAGCTTGCAGCGGCGCAGGTCGGCGCCCACCAGCAGCGCGCCGGTGAAGTCGGCGTCGCACAGGTTACGGCCGGCCAGCACCAGTCCGGACAGGTCGCAGAAGGCGAACACCGCGCGCGCGCCGCCGAGCCGAGCCGACCACAGGCGGTCGTGCTTGGCGCAGATCACGTCGACTTCTTGTTGCGTCAGGCGCCGGTGTTCCTGGCCTGCCGCTGCCGGGGTGTTCATGCAAGCTCACATCTTCGCACCCTTAGGGTACGCCCAATTGATGCGCCCGGCAGCATTAACGTCGTGTTTCCAGGCACTTCCTGCGCGCAGACAAGACCTGAAACGACCTAGGGTTCCTTTCGTCCCCGGACGAAAGGAACCCCGGAAGACCTGAAAGAACGGTTTCAGCCGATGGCCGGCAGTTTCTCGGCGCGGGCCTCGTCGAGGTAACGGGCGCCCACCGGCTTGAGGTCGGCGTCGAGTTCGATGGCCAGCGGGTTGCCGGTCGGGATCTCGACCTTGACGATCTGGTCGTCCGGCACCGCGAACAGGTGCTTGACGATCGCGCGCAGCGAGTTGCCGTGGGCGGCGACCAGGATGTTCTCGCCGGCCTTCAGCTTGGGGGCGATGGCCTCTTCCCAGTAGGGCAGCACGCGCACCAGGGTGGTGGCCAGGCTCTCGGTCGAGGGCAGGCTCGCGCCCTTGTAGCGGCGGTCGCTGGCGAAGTCGTATTCGCCGCCCGGGGCCAGTTCCGGGGGCGGAACATCGTAGGAGCGGCGCCAGATGGTGACCTGCTCCTCGCCGTGCTTCTCGGCGGTCTCGGCCTTGTTCAGGCCGGTCAGGCCGCCGTAGTGGCGCTCGTTCAGGCGCCAGTCCTTGGTCACCGGCACGAAGCTTTGCGAAGCCGCGTCGAGCGCCAGGTTGCAGGTGCGGATGGCGCGGGTCTGGACCGAGGTGAAGGCCTCGTCGATGTCCAGGCCGGCGGCCTTGATCAGTTCGCCGCCCTTGCGGGCCTGGGCCTCGCCCTCGGCGGTGAGATCCACGTCCACCCAGCCGGTGAAGCGGTTCTCGAGGTTCCACTGGCTCTGGCCGTGGCGAAGCAGGACGAGGACGGGCATCGGAACTCCCTTGATTGGTCCAGCGCGGGCTAAGGCCGCGCGGGGCCGCCGTCAAGCGGCGCGACGCCCTTGTGACGCCAGGCGGCGCAAGGGCGGATGACGCAACGTAAGCATCTGTCCGAGCATCGCCCCTGTCCCGCCACGAACGACGTGCTATAGCCGGACCATGCCCGATCGCATCTTCATGCCCCTCTGCGCGCTCGTCGCCCTGGCGATGATCGCCTTCGCCATGGTCTGGCCGCAGGGCTACGGCGACCGCTCGCCCGGCCCCTTCGGCTCCACGCCCCTGCAGCAGACCCCGGAGATGAAGGCGCTGATCGAACGGGAGAAGGACTCGGCCCGCCGCAGCGACCAACGCCGCCAGCGCGAAGCCGACGCCGCGGCCGCCGCCACCGGCGACCTCGCACAATAGGCGCCCGCCGCGACGCCAAATCTCGATCAACCGTCACATTGATCGATCATCGTCATACGAAGAGGGTGGCAAGCAACCACTCCGACAGCTAAACGCACCCCACCACTCATTGAAGCGAGCTCCTATGTTCTCGACTCCCCGCGCCGATCTGGTTCCGAATACCGCCGCTTATGAAAACGAGCCGCTGGTCAAGGCGACGGGCTTCCGTGAATACGATGCGCGCTGGCTGTTCGGCCCCGAGATCAACTTGCTGGGCATTCAGGCCCTCGGCCTGGGCCTGGGCACCTACATTCAGGAACTGGGCCAGTCGAAGATCGTGGTCGGCCACGACTTCCGCTCCTACTCCTCGTCGATCAAGAACGCCCTGATCCTGGGCCTGCTGAGCGCCGGCTGCGAAGTGCACGACATCGGCCTGGCCCTGTCGCCCACCGCCTATTTCGCCCAGTTCGACCTCGACATCCCCTGCGTGGCCATGGTCACCGCCAGCCACAACGAGAACGGCTGGACCGGCGTGAAGATGGGCGCCCAGAAGCCGCTGACCTTCGGTCCGGACGAGATGGGCAAGCTCAAGGACATCGTCCTGGGCGCCAAGTTCGTCGAGCGTGACGGCGGCAAGCTGATCCGCGTCGAAGGCCAGGCCGAGCGCTACATCGCCAACGTCGCCACCCGCGCCCAGATCAGCCGTCCGCTGAAGGTGCTGGCCGCCTGCGGCAACGGCACCGCCGGCGCCTTCGCCGTCGACGCCCTGCAGCGCATGGGCGTGTCGGACGTCGTGGGCATGGACACCGACCTCGACTACACCTTCCCCAAGTACAATCCGAACCCGGAAGATCTGGAGATGCTGCACGAGATGGCCAAGGCCGTCCGTGAGCACGGCGCCGACCTGGCCTTCGGCTTCGACGGCGACGGCGACCGCTGCGGCGTCGTGGACGACGAGGGCGAGGAGATCTTCGCCGACAAGATCGGCCTGATGCTGGCTCGGGATCTCGCCCCGCTGCACCCGGGCGCGACCTTCGTCGTCGACGTCAAGTCGACCGGCCTCTACGCCACAGACCCGATCCTGAAAGAACACGGCTGCAAGGTCATCTACTGGAAGACCGGCCACAGCTACATCAAGCGCAAGAGCGCCGAGACCGGCGCCCTGGCCGGCTTCGAAAAGAGCGGCCACTTCTTCATGAACGCCCCGCTGGGCTACGGCTACGACTGCGGCCTGACCGCCGCCGCCGCCGTGCTGGCCATGCTCGACCGCAACCCGGACAAGAAGCTGTCGGACCTACGCAAGGCCCTCCCGGTCGCCTTCACCTCGCTGACCATGAGCCCGCACTGCGACGACGAGAAGAAGTACGGCGTCGTCGCCGAGGTGGTGAAGGAATACGAAGACCTGTTCGCCGCCGGCGGCTCGATCCTGGGGCGGAAGATCACCGAGGTGATCACCGTCAACGGCGTGCGCGTCCACCTGGACGACGGTTCGTGGGTGCTGGTCCGCGCCTCGTCGAACAAGCCCGAAGTGGTGGTCGTGGTCGAGAGCACCCAGTCGGAAGACGACATGAAGGCCCTCTTCCACCAGGAAGTGAAGCCGCGCCTGGGCGCCCGCGTCGGCAAGTACAACCAGGAAATCTGATCGGCCTCGCGGCCCTGACGAACGAAAGGCCGGGGAGCGATCCCCGGCCTTTTTGTTTTGGGCTTCAGGCCTCGGCCGTCAGCACCTCGCCGATCCGGTCCAGCAACGCCTTGCCCGTAAACGGCTTCATCACATAGCCGGCCGCGCCCAGCTGCAGGGCCTGGACGATGCGGTCGAGCCGCCCCTCCCCCGTCAGCATCAGCACCGGGATCTCGGCCCCGCCCGGCGCGGCCTTGAGACTGCGCAGGGCGTCCAGGCCTGAAAGCCCTGGCATGCGCACGTCGAGCAGGATCAGGGCCGGCGGCGCGGCCTCGACCGCCGACAGCAGGTCCTCCACCGTCGGATAGGTGCGCACGGCGTAGCCGCCGCGCCCGAGCTGGATCTCGACCAGCTCGCGCGTCAGGGCGTCGTCGTCGGCGACATAGATCTGCGGCGGCGTGACCAGCATGGCGTCCCGAAAGGTTAACGTCGTTGCTTACCGCGCCCGGGGAGTCGCGCAAGTGCGCAGACGCACAAACAGCCCCGCTTTGGGGCCGAAGCGCGCTGGCGGGTCAGCGCGTCCCGAAAGTGCGGTCGCCGGCGTCGCCCAGGCCCGGAACGATGTAGCCGTGGTCGTTGAGCGAGGCGTCGACCGCCGCCGTCCAGATCTGCACGTCGGGGTGGGCCGCGCGCAGGGTCTCCACGCCCGGAACCGAGGCCAGCAGGCAGACGAACCGCAGGTCGCGCACGCCGCGCTTCTTCAGGAGGTCGATGGCCGCGACGGCGGTGTGGCCGGTGGCCAGCATCGGATCGACGACGACGACCAGACGGTCGGCGATGTCTTCCGGGGTCTTGAAGTAGTACTCGACGGCCTCGAGGGTCTGCGGATCGCGATAGAGGCCGATGTGGGCCACGCGGGCCGACGGCACCAGGTCGAGCATGCCCTCGGCCATGCCCAGGCCCGCGCGCAGGATCGGGGCGAACACCAGCTTCTTGCCGGCGATGACCTTGGCCTTGGTCGGAGCGACGGGGGTCTGGATCTCGACCTCGTCCATCGAAAGCTCGCGGGTGACCTCGTAGCAGATCAGGGTCGCGGTCTCGCGCATCAGGGCGCGGAAGGTCTTGGTGGAGGTTTCCTTGTCCCGCATCAGGGTCAGCTTGTGCTGCACCAGCGGGTGATCGACGATCGTGACGCCCTGGGCGGATTGGGTGTTCATGGGCGGCGACATCCTGGTCTTGAAACGGCTTTGCCGCTCAAGTGCCGCCTTCTTGGCCCAAGGCCAAGCGATAATCAGCCGGCCAGGCCGACGATCGTCCTGAAGGCCCACACGGTGCAGGCGATGCAGACCAGCAGCGTCATGAAGTCGGCCATTCCCGACCTCCGCTTCGCTGCTTTGATCTTCTTCGCCACGCCCGCCTCGCTGTCCCCTGCGTACGGGCATATTCACGCATCAGCCTGAACGTGATGCTTCCAAACGCGGTTAAGCCGCCGTTTTCCAAAAGAAAAAGCCGCGCCGCGCTTCCTGGGGGGAGGATGAAGCGCGACGCGGCCGGTACAGCCGGGTCATTGGGGGAGGAACCCGGCCGAGGGTAGTGTGCGAGACCCTCGCCCTTCGACAGGCTCAGGGTGAGGATCTCGAATGCTCGGCCTTGGCCATGGTCCTCATCCTGAGCTTGTCGAAGCATGCCCTTGGGCGGGCCGCGCAAGGCGCGACCCGAGGGGACGAGGACCACGCATCGCCCTTAGCCGTGCAGCTTGATCGCCGCGGCGGCGATCAGCTCGCCCTGGTGGCGGGCGCCGTCCAGGTCGATCTGGGTCGGCTGGCGGCTGCCGTCGCCGCCGGCCACGGTGGTGGCGCCGTAGGGCGCGCCGCCGACGATCTCGTCGTTGTTCATCTGGCCCTGGTGGCTATAGGGCAGGCCGATGATCGTCATGCCGAAGTGCAGCAGGTTGGTGATGATCGAGAACAGGGTGGTTTCCTGGCCGCCGTGCTGGCTGGCGGTCGAGACGAACGCGCCGCCGACCTTGCCGTTCAGCGCGCCGCGGGCCCACAGGCCGCCGGCCTGGTCGAGGAACGCGGCCATCTGCGAGCTCAGACGACCAAAACGGGTGCCGGTGCCGATGATGATGGCGTCGTAGTCGGCCAGTTCGGCGACGGTGGCGATCGGGGCTTCCTGGTCGAGCTTGAAGTGAGCGCCCTTGGCGATCTCTTCCGGCACGGTTTCCGGAACGCGCTTGATGTCGACGGTCGCGCCGGCGCTGCGAGCGCCTTCGGCGACGGCCTTGGCCATCGTCTCGATGTGGCCGTACGACGAGTAGTAAAGGACCAGAACCTTGGCCATGGGAGTCTCCTAGAGAAAGCTCAGTCTGAGGTTGGGGAGGAAAAGACGCGGCGACTGCCGCCGCGTCTTGAAGGTTTAGGCGGCGTCCACCAGCACGAGTTCGGCGTCTTCCAGAGCCTTGACCCGGATGGTGTTCTCGTTGGCGATCGCCGCGCCGTCGCGGGTGTCGAGCGCCACGCCGTTGACTTCGACCTTGCCGGTCGAGGGCACGAGGTAGGCGTGGCGGCCGTCGCCCAGCGAGTACTCGGTCTCTTCACCGGCCTTCAGCGTCGCGCCCAGGACGCGGGCGTCGGTGCGGATCGGCAGGGCGTCGGTGTCGCCTTCGAAGCCGCTGGCCAGGGCCACGAACTTGCCGGAGCGGTCGCCCTTGGGGAACGGCTTGGCGCCCCAGGCGGGCGGTTCGCCGCCGCGGTCCGGAATGATCCAGATCTGGAAGATCTTGGTCACGCCCGGCTCGAGGTTGTACTCCGAGTGGCGGATGCCGGTGCCGGCGCTCATCACCTGCACGTCGCCCGCTTCGGTGCGGCCCTTGTTGCCCAGGCTGTCCTGGTGGGTGATCGCCCCCTCGCGGACATAGGTGATGATCTCCATGTCGTTGTGCGGGTGCGGCGGGAAGCCGGTGCCGGCGGCGATGGTGTCGTCGTTCCAGACCCGCAGGGCGCCCCAGTGGACGCGCTTGGGATCGTGGTAGCCGGCGAACGAGAAGTGGTGCTTGGCGTCGAGCCAACCGTGATTGGCGCCGCCCAGGCTGTCGAACTTGCGAACTTCGATCATGTCGATCTCCCGGTGTGTCAGGTGGGGAAGCCGTGTCGGCGTCTCCGTTGACGAGGAAGATGGAGACAGACCGCCCGATCCGAAATAGAAATGGTCGAAAGAAACCATTTCCAAAATTGACATGATGAAACTCCCCGACTTCGAGGCCTGGGCCGTGTTCGCCAAGGTGGCCGAGACCGGCTCGTTCGCCCGGGCCGCCAAGGACCTGGGTCTGTCGAACGCGACGGTGTCCAAGGCGGTGTCACGTCTGGAGCAGCGGCTGGGCGCCACCCTCTTCCACCGCACCTCGCGGCGGCTGTCGCTGACCGACAGCGGCCAGAGCTCGCTGGAGGCCGCCAGCCGCCTGCTGGCCGACGGCGAGGCGCTGGAGCTGGAAGCCTCGGCGCAATCAGCGGTGCCTCGCGGCCTGGTGCGGATGGCCGCGCCGATGTCGTTCGGGATCGGCTACCTCGGCCCTGCCCTCTCGGACTTCTTCACCCTCTATCCGGAGGTGTCGGTCGAGCTTTCGCTGTCGGACCAGTTGGTCGACATCGTCGAGGACGGCTTTGATCTCGCCCTGCGCATCTCGGCTCTGGAGGATTCCAGCCTGCTGGCCCGGCGCCTGTGCCCGGTGCGGGTGATGCTGGTCGGCTCGCCGGACTATTTCGACCGCCACGGCCGGCCCCAGCACCCCAAGGACCTGACCGGCCACCGCGCCCTCTTCTACACCGGCGGCCGCTCGCGCGACGCCTGGCGGTTCGAGCACGCCCAGCAGGGCCAGTACGCCATCAGCGTGCCGGCCCAGCTGCGCGCCAACAACGCCGACGTCTTCCGCGCCCTGCTGCTGGAGGGTCAGGCCCTGGCCATGCAGCCCGACTTCATGGTCTGGAACGACGTCGCCGACGGCAAGCTGGAGCAGGTCCTGGCCGACTGGACCCCGCCCCCGATCGCCATGCACCTGGTCACCCCGCCCAGCGCCATCCGGCCGGCCAGGGTGCGCGTGCTGATGGAGTTCCTGGCCGAACGGCTGGCCAAAGCGCCGTGGCTGGGGTGAGTGAAACGCCTCTGGAACTTCCGGGCGACCGCTGCTAGGAAGTCGCCTCTTCGCTTCGCCCCCGGGCAAGCAGCGAAGCGCGGGCGTGGTGAAACTGGTAGACGCGCCGGACTCAAAATCCGGTTCCGAAAGGAGTGTCGGTTCGACCCCGACCGCCCGCACCAGCTTATCTGACAAGGGTTTGTGTCGTCAGGCGGCAGTTCGCCATGACGAGGCGCGCCAGTCGCTCGGATCGACAGTCACCAGCCTGCCACCCCCACATCCGTCCTTCCCCGCGAAGGCGGGGACCCAAGCTGACTTTCAGGAGAAGAGCAGGCTGTGGATCATCTGTGGAGTCGGCTTGGATTCCCGCCTTCGCGGGGATGCTCGGTGAAAATCGACTCAAGCTCGTGGATATCGACCAGACCTCAAACGGCCTTCAGCCAGACCCTGACCAGCCACGCCGCGCCGTCGTCCTCGACGAAGTCCGTCGCCCAGGCCAGCACGTCGGGATGGGTGATCCAGAAGCCGTAGGGCGGCGCGTGGCCGGTGTTCTCGAAAGTCAGGTCATGCGCGCGGTCTTCCGGCACATCGGCGTTGGGCATGGCCCACTGCTCTTCCGGCGGCGGCTCCATGGCGTCGACGAAGTGCAGGCTCGCCCGCAGCAGCCCCGCCTCGGACGCATCGGTCGCCACCTCGCGCGTCGCCGGATGACGCCGCAGGAACGCGACGCCGGCGTCATTGGTCAGGACGATGGGCTTGAGGGCGGAAAGCGGGGTGGTCATGGCGGCAAACTAGTCGAGCCCGCCGGCAGGCGCCAGCCGACCCCGTGGGCGAGATCGAGCCGTGCACGATCACGCCGCCAGTACGAGACGGTTTTGTCGATCGATCAGCTGAGAACTTGAAAGACTAGTCGAGATCTTCCTCGGCCGTCGCGGGCGCTTCGCGCCAATTGCGGACCAGAATCACGCCGCCCCAAACCACGACGCCGACCGCCAACGCAATCAGCGCCGGCCATTGGACCAGTTCCATTCGTTTCTCTCCCCTTATTTTTCTCGATGCAATCACAGCTTGGCGAACGGCGCTACTGGATTTGATCGTCGAGTCGGAAATTTCGGAGACAAGGCAAACAGCTAGATTGAGCTCTAACGCTCAAAATCCGTCGAACAAGCCTCCTTCGGGAGCGCCTTGGCCGCCCCCTTCAGTGTGAACACAGTAGACTGGCCTGTAGAAAGGCGAACCCGCATGATTTTCCCGGATCGGATAACATCCCAAAGGGCATGAAAATTGTCGGATTCAACGTGTGATTTCGTCTCAAAACGACCTTGCCTTCCAAGACGCAAATCAAATTCGTCTGCGCCGATATTTATAAGAACAGACTGCCCTTCTATTGGCTCAACACCACCTATTCTGAAACGTATCGTCGTCGGTAGCTCTCCACATCCAATGTAGAATTCGTCACTACCAGCGCTATCGTTTTTGATGGCGTATTCGAAATTGCCCTGCCCAAACCCAGCCCACCATCGGCCAATGGGCTCCGCATCGGCGGTGCCTGCGATCGCTAAAGCCGCGACGCTTGCAATTATGCAGAGTTTCTTCATGAGCCCCCCCAGTCGCCCACTCAACTTTACCAGGCACTCTCGTACAAGCAAAACTCGGGGATAAAAACGTACCCCCTACCCCTACCCCGCCGACCGCAGCACCTCGGCGTCCGCGGCCGCGCCCCGCTCCGCAGCCAGATAACCCGCCACCGCCTCGCCCGGCATCGGCCGCGCGAACAGGAAGCCCTGCACCACGCGGCAGCCCAGGGGCTGGAGCAGCACCAGTTGCTCGGGGGTCTCAACGCCTTCGATGACGCAGTCGAGGCCCAGGTTGCGGCACAGGTCGAGGATGGTCTTGACGATGGCGCGGCGCTTGTCGGCCGCCTCCAGGCCGCGCATGAAACTGCCGTCGATCTTCAGCTTGTCGATCGGCAGGCGGTGCACGTAGCTGAGGCTGGAATAGCCGGCCCCGAAGTCGTCGAGCGCGATGCGCACGCCCAGCGCCTTCAGCGCGGCCAGCGAGCGGGCCGCCTGGTCGAAGTCGCGCATGACGGCGGTTTCGGTGACCTCCAGGTCGATGCGGCCGGGGTCGACGCCGCTGGCCTGGATGATCTCGATGATGCGGGCGATCTGGTGCGGCGAGGCGATGTCGCGGACCGACAGGTTGAACGACAGCCGGATGTCCTCCGGCCAGGTCGCCGCCGCGTCCAGGGCCCAGCCCAGCAGCACCGGCGACATGCGCGCGATCAGGCCCGAGCGCTCGGCCACCGGCACGAAGTCGCCCGGCGAGACGACGCCCAGGGTCGGGCTGGTCCAGCGGGCCAGGGCCTCGAAGCCGATGGTGCGCTCGTCGCGGATATCGACCAGCGGCTGGAAGGCCAGGCGGAACTCGGCGTCCATGTCGGCGTGGCGCAGGGCCTGCTCGATCAGGCCGGCGGTCTTGATCGCCGTCTCGTGGTCGGCCGAAAACACCACCGCCGCGCCGCGGATGTTCTGCTTGGCGTGATAGAGGGCGTAGTCGGCCCGCTCGTAGAGCAGGTTGGGCGCGCTGGCGGCCTGCGGATAGACGGCAAAGCCCACCGAGCCGGAGACCTGGGCCGTGACGCCCGGGAAGCAGTAGGGCTCGCGCAGGGCCGCGCAGAGGTCGGCGCCCAGGCGTTGCAAGGCTTCGGGATCGAGGTCAGCCTCGATGATCAGGCCGTATTCGTCGCCGCCCAGCCGGGCCACGAACAGCGGCTGGCCGTGGTCGCGGGCCAGGCGCTCGCCCGCCTCGACCAGCACCCGATCCCCGACCGCGTGGCCATAGGCGTCGTTGACCGGCTTGAAGCCGTCCAGGTCGATCACCCCGACGGCGAAGCGACGGCCCTGCGCGGCGGCCTCGTCGGTCACCCGTTGCAGACGCGCGAAGAACTGCCGGCGATTGGGCAGGCCGGTCAGGCCGTCCATGTTGGCCAGGCGCAGATAATCGTCGCTGAGGCTCTGGATCTCGGCCTGGCGCTCTTCCAGCCCCCGCTGGCTTTCGACCAGGTTGGAGAAGTCGCGGTACGAGATCAGCAGGATGACCAGCATGGCCACCGCCACCAGGGCCATGTTGAAGCCGATGGCGGTCAGCACCGGATTGCCGCTGGCCAGCAGGAAGACGGTGATCGGCCCGATGACGATGGCGGTCAGCAGGAAGGCCGCCGCCCGCATGTGCATCAGGCAGAACACGCAGCCGATGGCCGTGATGGCCATGTAGAACACCACGTGCGCCTTGGCGAAGGCGTCGCCGTACGGGAACAGGCTGAACGACCACAGGGTGAAGCCCAGGCCCAGCAGCCCGGCGAAGACCAGGGTCTGGCGCAGCAGGCGCTTGGCGGAAGCCTGGTCGATGGCGGTCTTGCGGGCCCGCCACCAAGTCACCAGCCGGACCAGGCTGGCCACGGTCAGCAGCCCGGGAAAGCCCAGGGTCAGCAGCAGCGGCGCATCGCGAAGGTGCGTCGCCGACAGGGCGATCGTGTTGACCAGCACCAGCGCGTACATCATCGGCACCTGCCTGGAGAAGGCGCGCACCTGCGCCTTCATCAGTTCAGGGGTCGAGGGTACGGGGCGGAACCAGGGCAATCGGAACATCGCGGCGGCTGCGGGACGAGAACCGCCACCTCTGCGCCCCGTAGGTTTAAGGCTTGCTTATCAGGGGCTTGCGGCGGACCGCGTCGCTAAGCCGCAGCCAAGGCCAAGCTCTAGAGCCGGCGATAGCCCGCCACCCGCCGCGCCCAGGTCGGGTGATCGTCGATGGCCATATCGTCCGGCAGGCCCGGCGCCAGGGACTCCGCCTCCAGCACCCAGCGGGCGGCGTCGGCGTAGCGGTCGGCCCGGCCATAGCGCACCACGTCGTCGACCATGGCCCGCAGCAGCACGGTGGCCGCCAGCGGATGGCGGTGCTCCAGCAGCCGCGCGGCCGGCTCCAGCACCTCGGGCCGGTCGCCGTGCAGGGCCGGTCCGCGCTCCATGACCAGCCGCGCCGCCCCGGCCGCCGAGGGCCAGGCGGTCAGGAAGGCCAGGGCCTTGTAAGGGTCGGGATAGGCCTGGGCGTAGTCCAGGGCCTGGTCCTCGGCCTCGACGTCCTCGAAGTCGGGCAGGCCCTTGAGGAAGGCCCGCAGCATCTCGACCGACAGGGTGGCCTTGAAGCCCGCCCAGCGCACGGCCTGGGCCTCCAGCGGCTCGCCGGCGGCTTCCAGGGCGGCGATGCGGGCCTCGTTCCAGGCCACCGCGCCGACATCGGCCTGCTCGACGATCCCCTGGCCGGGCGCCGAGACGTCCAGCGCCGCCAGGGCGTCGGCGATGCGGCCGACGGCCAGGTAGCGGCGAGCGAGCTGGGCGCCGATGGGCGGCAGCACCAGTTGCGAGGCCGTGAACAGGTCGGCGAAGCCCTCGACGTCGCCCTCCAGGTCGGCCAGCACCTGGGCGGCGGCCCGCAGGCGCGGGTCGGGACGGCGCTGGGCGGCCAGCCGCTCGCGCACCTTGCCCCGCAGCACGGCCACGGCGTCGCCGGCCAGGGCCGGGGCGGCGGCGCGCAGCAGGTCGACCGACAGCTTTGTCGACGCCCCCTCGACGAAGGCCAGCAGGGCGTCGGCCAGCGAGCGGCTGTCCAGCGTCAGGGCCTTGGGCGACAGGGCCGCGACGTCCACGACGGCCTGGTCGAACACCGCCGCAAGTTCGCCCTTGGGATCCTTGATCCGGCCTTCCAGGTCTTCGGACACCCGCACCAGCCGCACCAGCACCGGCACGGCGAGATTGGGATCAAGCTCGCCCAGCCGCCCCGCCGCCGAGGCGCGATGGGCGTCCAGATCGCGGACGAACTCCTTGAACTTGCGCCAGTTGATGCGGGCGCGGCTGTCGGCGATGGAGTCGATGCGCTTGTCGATCTCGGCCGCCAGGTCGGCCGCCCCCACCTCGCCCAGCAGGGCCAGCTTCAGGCGGCGCTTGATGGCCGCATGGCCATCGGCCACCTCCATCAGCAGCTCGGCCAGGGCCTCGGGGCCCAGGTACGCGAGATTGGCCGCGTTCACCGACTTGCGCGGCGCGGCCTTCTTGACGGCTTTCGGCTTGGGTTCGGCCAATCCGCGCTCCCCGACCTAGTGCGCCTTCTTGCGCGGAATGACGTGCAGCACGCCGGCGATGACGCCGCCGATCGCCAGGCCGACCACCGCCGAGGCCAGGGCCATGGCCAGCCAGCCGGTCACCGGACCGATCACCGGAACCAGGCCGGCCCAGTGCTGGAGACCCTCGACCCAGCCGGGGATGGGCGTCAGGTGGAAGTGGTGCAGGCCGTGCACGATGATGCCGCCGCCGACCCACAGCATGGCCGCCGTGCCGATATAGCCCAGGCTGCTCATCACCACCGGCATGGCCTTGACCAGGCCGCGGCCGAACTTCTGCGTCGCCGCGCGCGGGCTCTTGGCCATGTGCAGCCCGATGTCGTCCATCTTCACGATCAGCCCGACCACGCCGTAGACCAGGATGGTGATCACCACGCCCACCACCGCCAGGGCGGCGGCCTGGACGGGGATCGACTGATCCGACACGTCGGCCAGGGCGATGGCCATGATCTCGGCCGACAGGATCAGGTCGGTGCGGATGGCCCCGCCGACCTTCTGCTTCTCCAGCTCAGGACCGCTGAGCGCCAGTTCCTCGGTCTCCACGGCCTCGTCGTGGTGGATGAAGATCTCGAGGATCTTTTCGGTGGCCTCGAAGGCCAGATAGGCCCCGCCCAGCATCAGGATCGGCGTCACCAGCCACGGCGCGAAGGCGCTGAGCACCAGCGCGCCCGGCAGCAGGAACAGGAGCTTGTTGCGCAGCGAGCCGACGGCGATCTTGGCCACGATCGGCAGTTCGCGGTCGGGCGTGAAGCCCATGGCGTAGCCCGGGGTCACGGCCGCGTCGTCGACCACCACGCCCACGGCCTTGGTCCCCGCCTTGCCGGCGGCGGCCCCGACGTCGTCGATCGAGGCGGCGGCGATCTTGGCGATGCCGGCGACGTCATCCAGGAGCGCGACGAGACCCGAGGGCATGAAAGAACCTTGTCAGATGCGGATTCGGCCGCCCCACGCGGCTCGATGCGCGTCCTGCCTAAGGGCTCGCCTGTTCCGGGTAAAGGGGCCGACGACGGCGGCGCGCGACGCCGACGGCCCCGCGCTCGTTATTTTCGCGCGGCGGCGCTGGCCGCGCGGACCGGCTTGAACTCCGAACCGGCGTTCCAGTCGGGCCAGGTCCGCGAATTGGCGATCGCCTTGCCGGCCTCGTAGACCAGGGCCACGTCCTGGGCCGCGCCCCGCAGGTCCCAGTCGGCGCTCCAGGCGTCGCAGGGCTGGTGGTAGCAGCGGCTGGTGTAGTCGGCGACCCAGGCGTCGCCGGCCGCGCGGCCGCCGTTCAGCAGGTCGGCCCCGCCGCCCAGGCCCATCACCAGCAGCACCGGCACTCCGCGCTTGGCCAGCGAGAAGTGGTCGGCGCGGTAGAACAGCGCCCGTTCCGGCTTGGCGTCCGGCGTCACGGTGCGCCCCTGCGCGGCCGCGGCCTTGGCCAGGCCCTGTTCCAGCTCGTTCTGGCCGGCCCCGACCAGCACGATGTCCTTGGCCGGTCCCGCGGTCTGCAGCACGTCGAGGGTGTAGTTGGCGGCCATCTTGCCAAGCGCCGCATCGCCGGCCTTCACGGCGTAGTATTCCGAGCCCAGCAGGCCCCGCTCCTCGCCCGTCCAGGCGGCGAACAGGATCGAGCGCTGCGGCGCCGGCCCCTGCTTGAAGGCCCGCGCCACTTCGATCACCCCGGCCACGCCGATGGCGTCGTCGGCCGCCCCGGCCCGGATGGTCTTGCCCTGCGCATCCGGCGCGCCGACGCCGTAGGCGTCCCAGTGGGCGGCGTACATCAGGCTCTCGTCGGCGTGGGTCGTCCCCGGCAGCTTGGCGACCACGTTGTGGCTGATCATCGGCTCGTGAGCGACCTTGTAGGCGGCCGAGAAGCTCGCGCCCTTCAGGGCCACAGGCTTGAACGACGGATCGCGGGCGGCCTTCTTCAGGGCCTCGAAATCCAGGCCCGAGCGCTTGAAGAGATCGACCGCAGTGTCACGCTGGATCCAGCCCTGCAGCTGCAGCTTCTCCTTGGCGGGGTTCGGACGGACGATGTCGTAGCCTTCGCCGTTCGAGGCCTTCACCGTGCTCCAGCCGTAGCCGGCCCCGAGGGTCTCGTGCACGATCAGGGCCCCCACCGCCCCGCGTCGCACGGCCTCCTCGTACTTGTAGGTCCAGCGGGCGTAGTAGGTGGCCGCCTTGCCGCCGAACTTGCCGAAGGCCGGCTCGCCCTCGGCGGCTTCCAGGTCGGGGTCGCTGATCAGGAAGACGGCGACCTTGCCCTTCAGGTCCGCGCCCTTGAAGTCGTCCCAGCCGCGCTCCGGCGCGCTGACGCCGTAGCCGACGAAGACCAGCGGCGCGTCCTTGATCGCCACGGCGTCGACCGGCAGCAGGGTCATGACCTGGGCCTGCTCGCCCTGCGCCAGGGGCACGGCGCCGCCGGCCGTGGCGAAGCTCATGGCGATCGGACCGTCGATGCGGGTGTGCACCAGCGGCACCTTCTGGGTGTAGCTGCCCGCATCCCCGGCCGGCTCCAGGCCTAGGGCCTTGAACTGGGCGGCGATGTAGTCGGTGGTCTTCTGCTCGGCCGGACCGCCCGGAGCGCGGCCCTGGAATTCGTCCGACGCCAGCACGCGGGTGATCTCCGACAGCCTGGCCGGATCGATCGGACCGCTGTCGATCTTCGCTTGGGCATGAGCCAGGGCCGGCAGGGCCAGGGCGGCGGTCAGCAGAAGGGCGGCGCGGGACATGGGCGAACTCCGGAAACTTGCGGGCCGACCCTAGGAAGCTTGGCTCGCGAGGGCAAACTTCGCACGCTGTTCGGTGGCTAATGTCGATTCCCCGCCAGAAACAGAACAGGAACATGCTATAGCCCCGTCGATGGTTCCGGCCGACCTGCTTCCCCCGCGCTTCACCGAGTGGTTCGCCGCCCGCGGCTGGGCGCCGCGCGCCCACCAGCTGGCGATGATCGAGAAAGCGAAAGCCGGCCGCGACGCCCTGCTGATCGCCCCGACCGGCGGCGGCAAGACCCTCGCCGGCTTCCTGCCCAGCCTGATCGAACTGGCCGAACGGGCGCCCCGCAACACGCCGGCCGGCATCCACACCCTCTACATCTCGCCGCTCAAGGCCCTGGCCGTCGACGTCGAGCGCAACCTGATGACCCCCATCCGCGAGATGGGCCTGTCCATCGTCGCCGAGAGCCGCACCGGCGACACCGGCGAAAGCCGCAAGGCCCGCCAGCGCATCCGTCCGCCCGACATCCTGCTGACCACGCCCGAGCAGCTTGCTTTGTTCTGCGCCTGGGAAGGCGCCCGGGAGTATTTCGCCGACCTGTCGTGCGTCATCGTCGACGAGGCCCACGCCATGTGGCCCTCCAAGCGCGGCGACCTCCTGGCGCTCGCCATCGCACGCTTGCAGCAGTTCGCCCCGCGCCTGCGCCGGGTGGGTCTGTCGGCGACGGTCGATGATCCGGATCTGGTGCGGAAGTGGCTGGGTAAAAACCAAGATCCTCCCCCCCTGGGGGAGGCGGCGGCGAAGCCGACGGAGGGGGTCAGCGCCAGCGGCCTGCGGCCGTCCCCCTCCGGCCCTCCGGGCCACCTCCCCCAAGGGGGGAGGATCGATCGCGCCCAGAAACCTCCCCCTCTGGGGGAGGCGGCGCTTCGCGCCGGTGGGGGGGCGGTTTCAGCTTCCGAAACGCTCGACGCCCTCCCCCCTCCGATCGCTACGCGATCGCCTCCCCCACAGGGGGAGGTTCCTCTTTCCGTCGATCTCGTCCTCGGCTCCGGCGGCGCCCAGCCCGTCGTCGAAGTCCTCGTCTCCGGCGGCCGCGTGCCGTGGGCCGGGCACACCGCCCAGCACGCCATGGCCGAGGTCTATGCGATCATCGCCGCCAGCCGCACCGCCCTCGTCTTCGTCAACACGCGCTTTCAGGCCGAGTTCGCCTTCCAGGAGCTCTGGAAGCTCAACGACGAGGGCCTGCCGATCGCCCTGCACCACGGCAGCCTGTCGGCCGAGCAGCGGCGCAAGGTCGAGGCGGCCATGGCGCGCGGCGAGCTGCGGGCCGTGGTCTGCACCTCGACGCTCGACATGGGCATCGACTGGGGCGACGTCGACCTCGTCATCCAGCTGGCCGCGCCCAAGGGCGCCTCGCGGATGGTCCAGCGGATCGGCCGCGCCAACCACCGCCTCGACGAGCCCAGCCGCGCCCTGTTCGTGCCGGCCAGCCGCTTCGAGATGCTGGAATGCCGCGCCGCCGCCGACGCCATCCTGGAAAACCACCTCGACGGCGAGCCGCCCCGCGTCGGCGCCCTCGACGTCCTGGCCCAGCACGTCATGGGCTGCGCCTGCTCCGAGCCCTTCAAGCTGCTCGACCTCTATGACGAAGTCCGCACCGCCGGTCCCTATGCCGACCTGTCGTGGGAAGACTTCGAGACCGTCGTCGATTTCGTCTCGACCGGCGGCTACGCCCTCAAGACCTACGACCGCTTCCGCCGGATCGTCGAGGACGCTGACGGCTTCTGGAAGGCCCGCAACGCCCAGGTCGTCCAGCGCCACCGCATGAACGTCGGGGCGATCGTCTCTCCCGCCGTCGTCAACGTGCGCATCGGCGGCGGGCGCCGTCCCATGGGCGGCCGCAAGATCGGCGAGGCCGAGGAAGGCTATTTCGAGCAGCTGACGCCGGGCGACACCTTCATCTTCGCGGGTCAGGTCTGGCGCTTCAACAGCTTGGTGGGCGCCGACGCCTTCGTCAGCCCCGCGCCGGACAAGGACCCGAAGATGCCCAGCTGGGGCGGCTCGAAGTTCCCGCTCTCGACCTATCTGGCGTCGCGCGTGCGCAAGATGATGCACGACGAGGCCGAGTGGCTGGCCCTGCCCCCCGACGTGCAAGAGTGGATGGCCTATCAGAAGCTCCGCTCGCTGATCCCCGACGAGGACGAGATGCTGCTGGAGACCTTCCCGCGCGGGAAGCGGTTCCACATGGTCATGTATCCGTTCGAGGGGCGCCTGGCGCACACCACCCTGGCCATGCTGCTGACCCGCCGGCTCGACCGCCTGGGCGTCGGGCCGCTGGGCTTCGTCTGCAACGACTACGCCCTCAACATCTGGTCGTTGCGGCCGATGGACGAACTGGATCTGGCCGACCTCTTCGACCAGGACATGCTGGGCGACGACCTGGAGGACTGGCTCAACGAGAGCTTCCTGATGAAGCGCGCCTTCAAGGCCTGCGCCCTGGTCGGCGGCCTGATCGAGCGTCGCTACCCCGGCGAGGAGAAGTCCGGCCGCCAGGTGACCTTCTCGACCGACCTGATCTACGACGTGCTGCGCAAGCACCAGCCCGACCACCTGCTGCTACGCTGCACCCGCATGGATGCGGCGACCGGTCAGCTGGACGTGGCGCGGCTTGGGGATCTACTGGCCCGCATCAAGGGCCGCATCCGCCATGCGGCGCTGGACAAGGTTTCGCCCTTCGCCGTGCCGATCATGCTGGAGATCGGCCGCGAGCGCGCGCCCGGCGACGCGGCCAGCGACATGATCCTGGCCGAAGCGGAGGAAGACCTGATCGCGGAGGCCCTCTCTTGAGCACGAAGTTCCAGCTCAGCGACTGCGGCGGCCTGACGGTCATGGTGTCCGAGCGGCTGGTGCTGCTGCGCGGCTCCGGCGCCCTGTGGCTGGAGGCCGAGCGCGCCCTGGTGGTCGCCGACCTGCACTTCGAGAAGGGCTCGTCCTACGCCGCCCGTTTCGGCCAGATGCTGCCGCCCTACGACACCCGCGAGACCCTGACCCGGCTTGAGGCCGAGGTGAACGCGCTGACGCCGGCTGCCCTGATCTTCCTCGGCGACAGCTTCCACGACGGCGCGGCCGAGGATCGCCTGGCCGCCGACGACGCCGAGCGCCTGCGCGCCCTCTCCGTCGGTCGCGACCTGATCTGGGCGGTGGGCAACCACGACGCCGACGGCCCCCGCGCCCTGCCCGGCCAGGTCATCGACGAGCTCTCGATCGGCGGCCTGATCCTGCGCCACGAACCCGAACCCGGCGTCCAGCCCGGCGAGGTCGCCGGCCACCTGCACCCCGCCGCCCGCGTCTCCAGCGGTCGCGGCAGCGTGCGCAAGCGCTGCTTCGTCACCGACGGCCAGCGCCTGATCCTGCCGGCCTTCGGGGCCTATACCGGGGGCCTCAACATCCTCGACCAGGCCTTCTCCAACCTGTTCGCCGCGCCGCCCTTGGCGGGGGCCCTGGGCGGCAAGCGGGTGCACGCGGTGGGTCCGCGCTCACTGCGGCCGGACTGAGGTCAGGACCCAAGCCTCCCCACGCTCGTCATCCCGGAAAGCCCGCAGGGCTTATCCGGGACCCAGGGGCCGCCGCAACGCGCCTGCAACCGCCGGCGGATGAAGCCGCAGCCGAGCCCAGTCCCCTGGGTCCCGGCTCTACGCTACGCTCCGGCCGGGATGACGATTTGAGGAAGCCGCGAAGCTACCCCTTCGCCAGCCGCCGGCGATTGGCGCGCACCTTGGTCCGGTAGTCCCGGATCACCGCCCGCGTCGCCGCGTCCGGAGCCTGGGGCAGACCGCCGGTCCAGAACTTCAGCCCGACGTCGGCGGCGGCCGCCATCTTCTCGGTGGTCATGCGGATCGCCTCGCTCTGCGCCCGCGCCCCGCCGCCGGCCAGGACCATGGTCCGCAGGCCGATGACGGCCGAAGCCTCCATCCCCAGCGCCCAGGCGTCGAGCATCGTCGAGGGCCAGTCTTCCTTGCGGCGCGCCATTGGCGAACTCCCTTTTCCGAAAAAGGGATCGCGCGAGCCGCCCGGCCGGTTCCGCCCTCACTGCGACAACGCAGAACTCGACGGAACAAATAGAGAACTATAGACTGTGCGGATGGCCGTTCTCGATATCCGCCGCAAGCTCTCCATCCTCGCCGACGCCGCCAAGTACGACGCCTCCTGCGCCTCATCGGGGGGAGAGAAGCGCGACTCCGTCGGCGGCAAGGGCGTCGGCTCCACCGAGGGCATGGGCATCTGCCACGCCTACGCCCCCGACGGGCGCTGCATCAGCCTGCTGAAGATCCTGCTGACCAACTTCTGCATCTACGACTGCGCCTACTGCATCAACCGGGTGTCGTCGAACACGCCCCGGGCGCGGTTTTCGGTGCAGGAGGTCGTCGACCTCACCCTCAACTTCTACAAGCGCAACTATATCGAGGGCCTCTTCCTGTCGTCGGGCGTCATCCGCAACGGCGACTACACGATGGAGGAGATGGTCCGCATCGCCAGGGCGCTGCGGCTGGACCACGACTTCCGCGGCTACATCCACCTCAAGCTCATCCCCGAGGCCTCGCCGGAGCTGGCCGCCGAAGCGGGGCTCTATGCCGACCGGGTGTCGATCAACATCGAGCTGCCCCAGGACGAGAGCCTGAAGTCCCTGGCTCCGGAGAAGGACGTCGGCGACATCAAGCGGGCCATGGGCCGCATGCGCCTGGCCATCGACGAGCGCGCCGAGCCGGCCCGCACCGCGCCCCGCAAGACCTTCGCCCGCAGCCAGTCGACCCAGCTGATCGTCGGCGCCGACCAGGCGAGCGACGGCGACATCCTGGCCCGCAGCGCCTCGCTCTACGGCGCCTATCGCCTCAGCCGCGTCTACTACTCGGCCTTCAGCCCGATCCCCGACTCCAGCCACCGCCTGCCGTCCAGCCGCCCGCCCCTGCTGCGCGAGCATCGCCTCTACCAGGCCGACTGGCTGATGCGGTTCTACGGCTTCGAGCAGCCGGAGATCATCGGCGCCGGCGAAGACCTCGACCTCTCGGTCGATCCCAAGACCGGTTGGGCGCTGCGCAACCGCGACAGGTTCCCCGTCGACGTCAACACCGCCGACCGTGAGACCCTGCTGCGCGTGCCGGGCCTGGGCGCCAAGGCCGTCGACCGCATCCTGCTGGCCCGTCGCCAGGCGCGGCTGACCCTCGACGACCTCAAGCGCGTCGGCGCCGTGGTCAAGCGCGCCAAGGCCTTCCTCGTCGCCGAGGGCTGGACGCCGGGCATGGCCACCGATGGCGAGCACCTGAAGGCCCGTCTGATCGAACCGGCGCAGCTGAGCCTCTTCTGATGCGCGTGGTCCGGCTGGCCTCCGAGATCGACTTCGACGGCTGGCGCGTCGCGGCGCGCGACCTGCGGGCCGAAGGCGTTTCGCCCGAGACCGTTGTCTGGACAACGCACCGCGATCTCTTCTCCCCTCCCCCTTGCGGGGAGGGGGCAGGGGGTGGGGGTGTCGGCGCGGAATTGGCCATTGGCCTGCCTTCCACGGCGGCGCTTACACCCCCACCCCAACCCCTCCCCGCAAGGGGGAGGGGCTTCACCGTCCCGCCCACCTTCGTCGAGCTGGCAAGGTCCGTCGTCCTGCACCGCTCCGGCGAACGGTTCGCCCTGCTCTATCGCCTGCTCTGGCGGCTGGAGCGCGAACCCCGCCTGATCGACAACCCCGCAGATCCCGACGTCGCCAAGGCCCGCGACATGGACAAGGCGGTGTCGCGGGCGATCCACAAGATGCACGCCTTCGTCCGCTTCCGACTGATCGAGACCGAGCCGGAGGCCTACGCCGCCTGGTTCGAGCCGGCCCACCGCGTCACCGAGGCCGCCGCGCCGTTCTTCGCCCGCCGCTTCACCACCATGACCTGGACCATACTGACGCCCGACGCCTGCGTGGCCTGGGACGGGCAGACGCTGAAGGTCTCCGACGGCGCCGATCCGGCTGACGCCCCGGCCGAAGACGCCCAGGAGGAACTCTGGCGCACCTACTACGCCTCGATCTTCAACCCGGCGCGGCTGAACGAGAGGATGATGCGCCAGGAGATGCCCAAGCGGTATTGGCGCAACCTCCCCGAGGCGCGGCTCATTCCGCAGCTGATCGAAACCGCCCAGGCGCGCGCCGCCGCCATGGTCGCCGCACCGCCCTCGCCCGCCCCCGACCGCGTGCTGAAGGCCGCCCTGCGCCAGGCCCGCGACGGATCCTACAACGGCGACGTCCCCGCCAGCCTCGAGGCCGTGGCGGCCGGCGTGCAGCTGTGCCGCCGCTGCGACCTATGGCGCGACGCCACCCAGGGCGTGCCAGGCCAAGGCGCGGCCCACGCCCGGCTGATGTTCGTCGGCGAACAGCCCGGCGACCAGGAGGATCTGGCCGGCCGCCCCTTCGTCGGCCCCGCCGGCCAGGTGTTCGACGAGGCGCTCGCACAGGCCGGCGTGCCGCGCGATCGGACCTACGTCACCAACGCCGTGAAGCACTTCAAGCACGAGCCGCGCGGCAAGCGACGCATCCACAAGACCCCCGATCGCGGCGAGGTTCAGGCCTGCCGCTGGTGGCTCGACGCCGAGCGGCGTCTCGTCCGCCCCCGCGTCATCGTCGCCCTCGGCGCGACGGCGGCGCAGGCGGTGATGGGCAAGGTCACGCCCATCGGCGCCAATCGCGGCGAGGCGCTGCAACTGCCCGATCAAACCCAGGCCGTGCTGACCTACCACCCGTCCTTCCTGCTGCGCCTGCCGGACGCCGCCGCCCGCGAACGCGCCCGGGCCGAATTCGTCGAGGATTTGCGCCTTGCGGGCGAGCTTGCCGGACTGCTCGACTGAAGGAGGCGCGAGCGCCCGCCTGACGGACAGGCCGCGCAAAAAATCTGCTGAATCTTTTGGCGTCCGCGCACTGGGCGCAAGTCCTTGCCCCACCTCGCAATGTTACCCGCGGAAACACGGCGCATAAGCCCTCTCCGCCGTCGGGGCGCGTGTTCGCCTCTTGCCACGACGGCTTCGCCGGGGTTGGTTCCCGGCCGGGGAACGAGGGCGATGACACCAGAAGACGAACAGCGCCGAGCCTGGTTCCGCAGAGAGATTCTGCCCCTGGAACCGCGGCTTCTGGCCTATGCGCGCAAGTTTTGCCGCAACGGCGAGGCCGATCCGGAAGATCTGGTCCATGACGCCTTCGCCCGGGTGATCGCCTGCAAGACCTGGCGCGAGATCACCAATCCCGCCGCCTTCGCCTCGCGCACCATCCGCAACATCGCCTTCGACGGCCTGCGTCGCCGCAAGGTGCTGACCATCACCGCCGTCGCCGATTTCGAGCAGATCGGCGGCATGGACGAGACCCCCGGACCCGAGGCCTCGCTGGTCTCGCGCGACGAACTTCGCCAGCTGCGCGAGGCGATCGCCGAGCTGCCGACACAATGCCGGCGTGTATTCACCCTCAGGAAAGTCTATAGCCTGTCGCCGGGCGAGATAGCGGTTCGCATGGGCCTGTCCGTCTCGACTGTCGAGAAGCACCTGATCAAGGGGCTTCGCTACTGTTCCGAAAAGCTGGGCCGCCCGGGCGCGACCCAGCCAGTGCGTATCGACGAAGGGCGTTCATGGGTCGGGAAGCGGGATCGCGACGCGAAGCAGTGAGAGCAGCCGCCGCCCAGTGGGTGGTGCGGCTGTCCGATCCTGCCTGCGCGCCTGACGAACGGGCCGCCTTCGAGGCCTGGCGCGCCGAAAGCTTCGAAAACGAGGCCGCCTTCGAGCGCGAGCACGCCGCCTGGGAGCGCGCCGATCGTCTGCGCGTGTTCAAGCCTGTCTCCGCCAAGCCGGACGCCGACCTGTTCGCGCCGGAAGAAGCCCGTCGCGCCTTCGACCGCCGCTCGCCCTGGACGATGATGGCCGCCGCCGTCGCCATCGCCGGCGTCCTCGGGGCCGGCATGCTCAGCGCCACCGCCTCGACCGCCTACGCCACCGACATCGGCGAGCGTCGCGTCGTGGTGCTGGCCGACAACAGCCGCATCGAACTCAACACCGACAGCAAGGTCGTCGTGCGTTACCGCAACGGCGTGCGCGAGGTGAAGCTGGTCAAGGGCGAGGCCCTGTTCGAGGCCGCCCCCGACGCCCGTCCCTTCGTGGTCAAGGCCCGCGACGCCCGCATCGAGACCGGCGGCGGCGAGCTTTCCGTCCGCCTGGGGGCCGAGAACGCCGCCGTCACCGTCCGCCGCGGCGCCGCCGACATCGAGCCCGACGGCAAGGGGCCGGCCAAGGAAGTGCGGATCGCCGCCGGCACGGCCATGGTCTACGGCCCGCACGGCGGTCACGCCCAGCCGCTGTCGGACGCCGAGATCGACCGCGCGCTCGCCTGGCGCCAGGGCGCCATCGCGCTGAACGGCCAGTCGCTGAGCCAGGCCGTGGCCGAGTTCAACCGCTACAACCGCCAGAAGGTCCGCATCGCCGACCCGTCGATCGCCGACCTGCGCCTGGCCGGCTACTTCCAGAGCACCGAACCCCAGGCCTTCGTCACCGCCGTCACCAGCGCCTTCCCGGTCCGGGCCAGCGAAGGCGACGACGGCGTGATCCGCCTGGCGCGCAAGGGGTAGTTCGAGACCCTCCCGTCCCCCCAAACACCTCTCCCATAGGGAGAGGGAGGGGCCCACGCGAAGCGTGGGAGGGTGAGGGGTTACACCGCCAACGGTCCCACCCCGATCCTCTCCCCCCGTAAAATCCCCGCGAAAGCGGGGAGCCAGGCTTTTAGCCGTCCCGAACTCGCCCCAAATCCCGCCTCCCTCGCCCCTGTGGCGAGGGCCCATGCCGGCGACCGCTCAGACCTTGAGCCATCCTTGATCGGCCTGAGCGGCTGAACGATGGATCCTGGGCACAAGGCCCAGGAAGGCGGCGTTTGGGGGTGGGGAGGTTACAGGGAAGGAGAGCCTGCCTCTCCTCCGTAAAATCCCCGCGAAAGCGGGGACCCAGGTGTTTTATCGTCGAGCGCCGCGGGTTTCAGAAAAAGCCTGGGTCCCCGCTTTCGCGGGGATTTTACGGTTGGGGGTCTGCGGACGGGGACAGACGAAGCTGGATCCCCGTCGAGCTCAGACCAAACCCCAACCAATCCAACCGCTTACAACTTTCTCACCGCCCTGGATCAGACGCGCTCAAACCACCCGCATAATCACTGGGTCTCGCCGCACCGAAGGGGCGCGCGGCCAGCGACCATGCGGCGGCGGGATGCGATCGAGC
>PJTT01000345.1_pt1 | contig 46688 bp, 32 predicted proteins | sample 1512261 | NCBI WGS metagenome assembly PJTT01 (sample SAMN08177685, study PRJNA422409) | Soil metagenome, whole genome shotgun sequencing project. | isolation source: Soil (2) enriched on wood chips | place: USA: Madison | collected 2015-01-15 | reverse complement strand
GCCTGTTCGTTGATGAAGGCGAACTGCGGGGCACCGGCGGCGGCGAGCTTTTCGACCAGGCCCTGGCGCAGGGCGTGGATGCGCTCGCGCATCTCGGTCAGTTCCTGCTCCCACATCGCGCGCAGGTCCGGGTTGGTCAGCACGCCGGCCACCAGCGCGGCACCGTGGGTGGACGGGCTGGAGTAGATCGTGCGGATCACGCGCTTGACCTGCGACTGCACGGCCTTCGCATCGGCGGCGGTCGGGGCAACCATCGACAGTGCACCCACGCGTTCGCCATACAGCGAGAACGACTTGGAGTACGAGTTGGCGACGATGAAGCTGTCGATGCCGGCTTCGGCGATGATGCGCACGGCGGCGCCATCCTGCTCGATGCCCTTGTCGAAGCCCTGGTAGGCCATGTCGATGAAGGGGAACAGCTGCTTGTCCTTCAGGACTTCGGCCACCTGCTTCCACTGGCTGACGGTGAGGTCGGCACCGGTGGGGTTGTGGCAGCAGGCGTGCAGCAGCACCACGGTGCCGGCATGCAGCTTCTGCAGGTCGGCCAGCATGCCGTCGAAATCCACGCCATGGGTGGCGGCGTCGAAGTAGGTGTACTCGACCACGTCGAAACCAGCGGCACCGAACACGGCGCGGTGGTTCTCCCAGCTCGGGTTGCTGATGGCGATGGTGGCGTGCGGCAGCAGCTTCTTCAGCACGTCGGCGCCGACGCGCAGCGCACCGCTGCCACCGACGGTCTGTGCGGTGGTGACGCGGCCGGCGGCCAGCAGCGGCGAGTCCTTGCCGAACACCAGCTCACGGGTCGCCTGCGTATAGGCAGGCAGGCCGTCGATCGGCAGGTAGCCACGCGGTTTGGCTTCGGTGGCGAGCTGCTGCTCGATCTGCTTGACGGCGCGAAGCAGCGGAATGCGGCCGCTCTCGTCGTAGTAGATGCCCACACCCAGGTTGACCTTGGTCGGGCGGCTGTCGGCGTTGTACGCCTCGGTCAGGCCCAGGATCGGGTCGCCCGGGACCAGTTCCACGTTTGCAAAGAAGGACACGGCGGTACTCGTTCTATTTGAGGGGGAGAAGAAGCGCGGGTCGTGAAGCGGCGGCCGTCGGCCGCAGCCCTGCCATCGTAACAAAGCGTGCCACCGGCGCGGCGGCCATCGTCACGCTGCAGCCCGTACCATGCCGTGTTGTTTCCCCGCCGTGCGTATAGCTGAACGATGAACGAGCCTCTGGCGCCCCACCGCCTGCCCCTGCTGATCGCCCTGCTGCCGCTGCCGGCGCTGGCGCAGACCGCCGCCCCCGCCCCGCAGCAGCTGCCGACCGTGGAAGTGCAGGCCGCGCGGGTGCAGGGCATCGATCCGTTCGCGCTGCCGGCCAGCCAGGACACGGCGTGGGTGGGCGACGACCGCAGCGGGCCCGGCGTGCAGGTATCCGAGGCGCTGGCCGGGGTGCCGGGGGTGCTGGCCCGTGACCGGCAGAACTATGCGCAGGACACCCAGCTGTCGATCCGCGGCTTCGGCGCGCGCTCCACCTTCGGCGTGCGCGGCGTGCGGGTGCTGATCGATGGCGTGCCGGCCACCATGCCCGACGGCCAGGGCCAGCTGTCGCATGCGAGCCTGCTCGGCGCCGAGCGCATCGAGGTGCTGCGCGGGCCGTTCTCCGCCCTGTACGGCAACTCCTCCGGCGGCGTGCTGCAGGTATGGAGCGCGCAGGGCAAGGCCGGCGACCCGTGGCGGCTGCGGGTGAACGCCGGGGCCGACAACACCCTCAGCGTCGGGGCGCAGCTGCGCGGTGCCGGCCCGGTGGTGGACTACAACATCGCGGCCAACCACTTCCGCACCGACGGCTGGCGCGACCACAGCCAGGCGCGGCGCGAATCGCTCAACGCACGGCTCGGCGCTGAAGTGGGCGGCGGCCGCCTGGAACTGCTGCTCAACGCACTTGATGCGCCCGACGCGCAGGACCCGCTGGGCCTGACCCGCGCGCAGGTGGCGGCCAACCCGCGCCAGGCGACGGCGGTGGCCGAGCAGTACAACACGCGCAAATCGGTGCGCCAGCAGCAGGCGGGGCTGCGCTGGACGCGCGAAAGCGGCGCCCAGCGCTGGCAGCTGATGGGCTACGCCGGGCAGCGCGCGGTGACCCAGTTCCTGCCGATCCCGCCCACCGCGCAGGCCAACCCGCTGCACGCCGGCGGGGTGATCGACCTGGACGGCGGCTATGGCGGCATGGACGCGCGCTGGGGCTGGAACGGCGACCTTGCCGGGCGCCCGCTGGACGTGGTGGCGGGCATCAGCGCCGACCGCCAGCGCCAGCACCGCACCGGCTACGAGAACTTCGTCGGCAGCACCCTGGGCGTGCGCGGACGGCAGCGCCGCGACCAGATCGACATCGTGCAGAACCTCGACCAGTTCGCCCAGGCGTGGTGGCAGTGGAGCCCGCGCTGGTCGCTGCTGGCCGGGGTGCGGCACAGCACCGTGCGCTTCGAATCAGATGATCGCTACATCACCGGCAGCAACCCGGACGACAGTGGCCGCCGGCGCTACCAGGCGACCACGCCGGTGGCCGGGGTCAGCTTCGAGGCGACCCCGCAGTGGCGCCTGCACGCGGCCGTCGGGCGTGGTTTCGAGACCCCCACCTTCAACGAACTGGGCTACCGCAGCGACGGCCAGGCCGGCCTGGCGCTGGACCTGTCGGCCGCGCGCAGCCGCAACATCGAGGTCGGCAGCAAGTGGCATGCGCAGAGCGGAACCCAGCTCGATGTCAGCGTGTTCCGCGCCGTTACCGACGATGAGCTGGCCGTTGCCAGCAACACCAATGGCCGCAGCACCTACCGCAACATCGGCCGCACCCGCCGCCAAGGTGTGGAGCTGCAGTACCACCAGCCCCTGGCCGAGCAGTGGGAACTGCAGCTGGCCTGGACCTGGCTGCAGGCGCAGGTGCGCTCGCCGTACCTGACCTGCGGCGGCAGCGGCTGCCGCGTGCCCGACACGGTGGTGGCGGCCGGCAGCCGGCTGCCGGGTGTGCCGCGGCAGCAGGCCTTCGCCCGCCTGCAGTGGTCGCCCGGCGACTGGCAGTGGGCGCTGGAAGCCAATGCCAGCAGCGACACGGTGGTGAACGACCTGGCCACCGAGCGCGCGCCCGGCTACACGGTGCTGAACCTGGAAGCCGGCCGCCAGTGGACCCTGCCCGGTGGCGACCTGCGCGCGTTCGCGCGGCTGGACAACCTGCTGGACCAGGCCTACATCGGCTCGGTGATCGTCAACGATGGCAACGGCCGCTTCTACGAACCGGGCCCGGACCGCGCCAGCGTCGGCCTGCAGTGGTCGTGGCGCTGACCGATTCGGACGCGCTGCGTTACATACGCTTACATCTTCACGAACCGGTAACGCGGGGCGCGTCGCTATCATGACGCAAATGGGAATCGATCCCATTTGAATCTCCGATAAGGACTCCCCCTGTGACTGCCGATGCCCTCACCCGCGCGGGCCTGCCGCGCGCTGCCCTGCCGTGCCCGTCTGCCCTCGGCCGACGCGCTCTTGCCCTGGCTGTCGTCCTGGCGCTGCCGCTGGCGGCCCATGCCGAAGCACCTGCCGATGCCAACCCGACCACCCTGGACGGGCTGGAAGTGACCGCGCGTCGCCAGTCGCAGGCTGACAGCTACACCCTGCCGATCAGCAAGGCCGCCATCGGCCTGGACCTGAGCCTGCGCCAGACCCCGCAGTCGGTGACCACGGTCACCCGGCAGCAGATGGATGACCTGCAGATCGAATCCATCAACGACGTGCTGACCAGCACCACCGGCATCACCACCTATTCGCTGGACAACGCCGGCCGCACCACCTTCCGTGCGCGCGGCTTCGACATCGGCAACTTCAAGGTCGACGGCATGCTGATCAACGGCGCCAGCAGCTTCAGCGGCGGCGGCGCGGGCCTGAACATGGACCTGTACGACCACGTGCAGGTGGTGCGCGGCGCCAACGGCCTGCTCGGTGGCACCGGCGACCCGTCGGCCACCATCTACCTGGAGCGCAAGCGCCCGACCCGCGAGTTCGGCGGGGCCGCATCGCTGACCCTGGGCAGCCATGACAAGCGCCGCCTGATGGGTGACGTCAACGTGCCGCTGACTGCCGATGGCCGCGTGCGCAGCCGCTTCGTGGTCAGTGCCGAGGATTCGGACAGCTTCCGCCAGCGCGAGGACCTGCAGCGCCTGGGCGGCCTGGCCAGCTTCGAGGCCGACCTGGGCGACGCCACCGTGGTGAACCTGGGCGTGCAGTACGAGCGCACCCGCAACGGCGGTGGCTCGTGGGGCAGCAACGTGCCGATCTGGTGGGCCGACGGCACCCGCACCCACCTGCCGCGCAGCACCAACCCGGCCGCCGACTGGAGCGTGGCCAAGCGTGACAACACCTCGGTGTTCGGCAGCGTGGAACAGGGCCTGGGCGCGGACTGGAAGCTGCGCGTGGCCCTCGCCCATGACAGCGGCGAGAGCTACACCAACTACGGCGTGGCCAAGGTCAACAACGCGGCCCCGGGCAAGGGCTTTGCCGGCTTCTGGAACCCCGATGGCAGCGGCGCGTTCCTCAACGCGATCCACAACGAATCGGAAACCCGCCGCGACAACCTGGACATCAGCGTGAGCGGCCCGCTGCAGCTGTTCGGCCGCGAGCACCAGGTGATGGCCGGCTTCAACGGCTACCGCAGCGAGATCACCGACTACGCCTTCAGCGCCGCACTGGGCAACTGCACCATCGGCGGCGTGGCCCCGTGGAGTGGCTGCCAGTACCGTGCGGTGGGCCTGCCGATCGATGACTGGCGCACCTGGGACGGCAGCTACGCGCCGTACGAAACCTTCCGCACCCCGGCCCGCACCAAGACCATCACCCAGAACGTGGGCGGCTACCTGGCCGGCCGCTTCAGCCTGGCCGAGCCGCTGTCGCTGGTGCTGGGCACCCGCGTGAGCAACTACAAGACCTACAACCAGGTCTACACCAAGGCCGACGTGCGCACCCGCGGGGCCGCCAGCGGCGACCAGCAGGTGGTCACCCCGTACGCAGGCCTGGTGTGGGACTTCGCGGCGAACTACTCGGCCTACGTGAGCTACACCGATGTGTTCAGCCCGCAGGGCAACGTGCGCGATGCCAACGACACCCTGCTCGACCCGGTGACCGGCAAGAGCTACGAAGCCGGCATCAAGGGCGAATGGGCCGACGGTGCGTTGAATGCTGCCCTGGCCGTGTTCCGCAACGAGCAGAACAACGTGGCCGAGAGCACTGGCGAAGTGCATCCGGTGACCGGCTTCAACATCTACCGCGCGGTGGACGGCGTGGTGTCCAAGGGTGCCGACCTGGAAGTCTCCGGGCGCCTGGCGCAGGGCTGGAACGTGTATGCCGGCTACACCTGGCTGCAGGTCGATGGCCTGTCCTACCAGCAGGACCCGCGCCACCTGCTGCGCCTGAACACCTCCTGGACCCTGCCCGGTGCGCTGTCGAAGCTGACCGTGGGCGGTGGCCTGTCAATGCAGAGCGGCACGGTGATGTCGACCAACCCGGGGCGCCCGCTGGGCGGTGGCAAGTACGACGCCAGCAACCTGCCGATGGGCGGCTACACCCTGGTCAACCTGATGGCGCGCTACGCCCTGACCGACACCGTGCAGCTGGCGGTGAACGTGAACAACCTGACCGACAAGCTGTACTACACCCAGTACGGCTTCTACGACGGGCTGATCTTCGGCGAGCCGCGTACCACCACCTTCAGCATCCGCGCGCGCTTCTAAGCGCCGCCGTGGCACCGGCCTGCAGCCCTGCAGGCCGGTGCTGCATCTGGGAAGATGCGTCCATGCCCGAGTCCCCACCCCCGTCCGCCCGCATCCTGGTCGTCGATGATGATCCGGAGATCGGCGCCCTGCTCGCACAGTACCTCGGCCAGCAGGGACTGCAGACCGTCGTCGCCGGCGATGGTGATGGCATGCGCGCGGCGTTGGCTGCCGGGACCTTCGACGCAGTGGTGCTGGACCTGATGCTGCCCGGCGAGGATGGGCTGGCCCTGTGCCAGCAGCTGCGCGAGCAGAGCGCGCTGCCGGTGATCATGCTGACCGCGCGTGGCCGCCCGGCCGACCGCATCCTCGGCCTCGAACAAGGCGCCGATGACTACATGGCCAAGCCGTTCGACCCGCGCGAGCTGCTGCTGCGGCTGCGCGCGGTACTGCGGCGGCAGGCGCCGGTGCAGGCGGCCACGGCCCCCACGGCGGACGTGGCGCGGCTGCGCTTCTCCGGCTGGACCCTGGACCCGCGCACCCACCTGCTGCAGGCCGACGATGGCCGCCGCCACCTGCTGGGTGAAACCGACTTCAGCGCACTGCAGCTGTTCCTGCGCCACCCCGACGAAGTGCTCGAGCGCGATTTCCTGGTGGAGCAGGTGTACGGCCGCGACCGCATGCCCAGCGACCGCAGCATCGACATGTGCATCAGCCGGCTGCGGCAGATGCTGGAACATGACAGCCGCGCGCCGCTGCTGATCCGCACCGTGCGCAACCGGGGCTACTGCCTGGCCGGCCCGGTGCAGGCCGATGGCTGAGGCACGCCTGGGCTGGCCGCGCACGCTGTACGGGCGGCTGGTGCTGGTGCTGGTGGCCGGCATGCTGCTGGCGCAGCTGCTGACCGGCACCGTCTGGCATGACGCCCGCTACGAGCGGGTGGCCGAGATCCCCGCGCGGCTGGCTGCCGCGCATGTCGCGCAGACGCTGCGCCTGCTGGAGGCGCCGGCCTCGCCGCTGGCCGGCGCCGACCCCGCCGTGCTGTCCACGGCCGACCTGACGGTGCGCGCGGTGGAAGACAGCGGCCATGTTTCGCTGCGCCCGCGCGACCGCGCGGTGGAACAGCTGCTGCGCGCTTCGCTGCAGGGCGAGCTGGGCATGCCGCGCGAGCTGCACCTGCAGCGCCTGCGCCTGTACGACGCGCAGGGCCGGGAGGATGACAAGGTGCTGTCGGCGCGCCACGTCGCCGGCCAGTTCCAGCTGCGCGTGCGCAGTGCCCAGGGCAACTGGCTGCAGTTCGACGTGCGCGAAGGCCAGGCCGGCCTGCAGCTGGAGCCGGCCCATGCGCTGGGCGACTACCTCCTGCGCATCTACGGCCTGCGCACTCTGCTGATCGTGCTGCTGGCCCTGCTGGTGGTGCGCTGGCTGACCCGGCCGCTGACCCGGCTGGGCGCTGCCGCACAGGCCCTGGGCCGCAACCTGCATGCACCGCCGTTGCCGCTGGAAGGCCCGCGCGAGGTGCGCCAGGCCGCGCAGGCCTTCAACCAGATGCAGCAGCAGCTGCAGCAGGCCGCGCAGGCCCGCGAGGAGCTGCTGGCAGCGGTCTCGCACGACCTGCGCTCGCCACTGACCCGCCTGCGCCTGCGGACCGAACTGCTGGCCGACGAGGCCGCACGCACCCGCTGGCGTGCCGACCTGGACGACATGCAGGAGCTGGTGGATTCCATCCTTGATTACAGCAGTGCCACCCAGCTGCGCGGCGACCGCGAGCCGATCGACATCGATGCCCTGCTGCGCACCGTGGTGGAGGATGCACGCGAGGCCGGCCATGCCGTGCAGCTGCAGGGACGGGTGGGCGTGGCCTACCCCGGCTTCCCGCGCAGCCTGAAGCGCGCGCTGGCCAACCTGCTGGACAACGCCGGGCGTTATGGCGGCGGCGCGCAGGTCGAGGCCTGGGGCGATGCCGAGGCCATCCACATCAGCATCGCCGACCAGGGCCCGGGCATACCGGCCGCACAACGGGAGCGGATGCTGCAGCCCTTCCAGCGCCTGGAGGCTTCACGCAGCGCGCGCCATGGTGGCACCGGGCTGGGCCTGAGCATCGCCGTGGCGGTGGTGCAGGCGCATGGCGGCCAGCTTGCGCTGGAAGACGGGCCGGGCGGACGCGGGCTGTGCGTGCGGATCACCCTGCCCCGCAGCGGGTAGTGCCGGCCGCTGGCCGGCAACACGCCATCCGTCCACATTGCGTGTCTGCCGGCCAGCGGCCGGCACTACCGTCGGTCAATCCGGTGCCTTGGCCGGCACGAACGGCGAGGTCGGATCGCTGGCCGGGAAGGTTTCTTCCAGTGCCTGGTCCTGGTTGTCGCTGGCGTGCTGCTTGCGCTCGCGGCGCTTGAGCGGGCTTTCCTGGCCGCCGCGGTGGCGGTCGCCGCAGTCCTTGCGGTCCTGCGCGGCCTGTTCAGGGTGATGGACGGCCGGCAGCGCGTCTTCATGCGGCACCTGCATGCCGGCGCCCCGGTCCTCGGCATCGGCCAGATCGTGCTTGGCACGGGATTCGCCCGGCACGGGGGCGTGGGTCTGGCGCAGCGGGTCACGGTTGGACATGGCGATTACCTGGCGGTGGGCGGGGGGTTCCACTACAGCGCGGCAGAGGTAAAGCCGCCGCGAACCCCGCGTCATGAACATCTCTGTCACGGCTGGATAACGGCACCGCCGGTATTCCTGCCCACCCGCCCTGCTGCAGGAGCCGGCCATGGCCCGTCTTGAACGCCCCGCCCCGTCCGTGTTCAACGCCCTGCTGGATCCGCTCGGCGCCCGCACGCCCCTGCGCCGCGCGCGCCGCCATGAGGATCCGCAGGCGGTGGCGCAGGATTACCTGCAGTACATGCTCAACGACTACGAGCGGCGCCGCGCCAACGGCCACCGCAACTGGCGCGACCTGTGCCCGGTGTACGCCTTTGCCCTGACCACCCACGCCGCTGACTGGCCGCGCGGCGGCGACGCCGATACCGGCGAGGAACTGGCCGCGCACTGGGAGCAGATGCGTGGGCAGTCGCGGTTGGGCTGGTCACAGGCACGCCCGGTGGTGGAGGACGCCTGGCGCGCGCTGGACCATATTCCGGCGGCGGCGGTGCGGCCCCTGCTGCAGTAACCCCGCCGCCGCGCGCTACCCGCCCTGCACGGGGCCGACACGGCCGTTTCACGGTGGGCGTCCGAAGCTGGCCGCCCCGCCGCAATGCAGGTGCGCGCCATGGCCCGCCCGATCTGGACCGGTACCCTCTCCTTCGGCCTGCTGAACGTGCCGGTGTCGCTGATGTCCGGCGAACGCAAGGTCGACCTGCAGTTCCGCATGCTCGATTCGCGCGACCGCAAGCCGATCCGCTTCGAGCGGGTCAACGCCGATACCGGCGAGGAAGTGCCGTGGAAGGACATCGTCAAAGCCTACGAGTACGACAAGGGCAGCTACGTCGTGCTGGACGAAGGCGATATCCGCTCGGCCGCGCCGGAAAGCCATGAAACGGTGGAGGTGGAAACCTTCGTCGATGCCACCCAGATCGATCCGCGCTACTACGAAAAGCCCTACCTGCTGCTGCCCGGCAAGAAGGCCGAGAAGGGCTACGTGCTGCTGCGCGAAACCCTGCGCGGTACCGGCAAGGCCGGCATCGCGCGGGTCGTGGTGCGTACCCGCGAATACCTGTGCGCGGTGATGCCGCAGGGCCACGCGCTGGTGCTGATGATCCTGCGCTACCCGCAGGAACTGGTTGATCCGGAAGACTACAAGCTGCCCACCGGCAGCCTGTCCGACTACCGCATCACTGCCAAGGAAACGGCGATGGCCGGGCAGCTGATCGAATCGATGGCCGCCGACTGGGACCCCTCGCAGTACCACGATGAATTCCGCGAACGCCTGCAGCAGGTGCTGAACAAGCGCATCAAGACCAAGGGCGGCACGACCCAGGTGGAAGAGGAGCCGGCGCCGCACGAGGACGCCAGCACCAACGTGGTGGACTTCATGGCGCTGCTGCAGAAGAGCCTGGACGCGAACAAACGCACGCCGGCGAAGAAGACCGCGACGCGCAAGGCACCGGCGAAGAAGGCTGCGAAGAAAGCCGCCAAGAAGACCGCAGCCAAGACAGCCAAGGCGACGAAGAAGACCGCGCCGCGCCGCAAGGCAGGCTGAGCCATGTCGCTTCACCAGTACCGCCGCAAGCGCCGCCTGGGCGGTGGCAGCGGGCAGACGCCGGAGCCGGATGATGGCCCGGCCGCGGGCAATCCAAAGCGGCGGCCGCAGTTCGTCATCCAGCTGCACCATGCCAGCGCGCGGCACTACGATTTCCGCCTGGAAATGGACGGCGTGCTGAAGAGCTGGGCGGTGCCCAAAGGCCCATCGCTGCGGGTGGGCGAGAAGCGCCTGGCGGTGGAGGTCGAGGACCACCCGCTGTCCTACGCCGGCTTCGAAGGGGATATTCCCGAAGGCCACTATGGCGCCGGCCATGTGCAGGTATTCGACCACGGCAGCTGGGCCTGCGAAGGCGACCCGCTGCAGGCGCTGGCCGCCGGCAAGATCGACTTCGTGCTGCACGGGCAGCGCTTGGGTGGCGGTTGGAAGCTGGTGCGTACGGCCATGAAAGGGCGCCAGGTGCAGTGGCTGCTGATCAAGCGCGACGATGCCGATGCGCGCGATGCCGAGGCCGATGATCTTCTGGAGGACGCCATGCCTGCACCCCGGGCTGCAGCAAAGCGGGCGAAGAAGGCCGCGCGCGCGACCCCACGCAAGGCAGAGGCGCGCTGGCGTGCGCGCGCGCTGAAGCTGGCCGGTGCACGCGACCAGCCCTACCCGCGTGGCTTCAAGCCGCAGCTGACCGATCACCGCGACACCGCGCCGGACGGCGAACTTTGGCTGCACGAGATCAAGTGGGATGGCTACCGCCTGCTGGCCGACCTGCACGACGGCGAGGTGAAGCTGCGCTCGCGCAATGGCCTGGACTGGACCGGTGATTTTCCCGAAGTCGCCCAGGCCGTGCGCGCGCTGCCCGTGCACGATGCACGGCTGGATGGCGAACTGGTGGTCCTCGACGCACAGGGACGCAGCGATTTCGCCGCCCTGCAGCGTGTCATCGATGGCAGCTCGAAACAGCCGCTGCGCTACATCGTGTTCGACCTGCCCGGTGTGGCCGGCGTGGACATCAGCCGCGCACCGCTGCGGGAACGCAAGGCGCTGCTGAAGGCCCTGATCGGCCCGGAGCCGGGCACGCTGGCCTTCAGCGACCATGTGGTCGACCACGGCCCGGCGGTGTTTGCCGCCAGTGGTGATGCCGGCTTCGAAGGCATCGTCAGCAAGCAGGTCGATGCGCCCTACGTGAACACCCGTGCGCGCAGCTGGGTGAAGGTGAAGCACGAGGACAGCGACGAGTTCATCATCATCGGCCACACGGCGCCCAAGGGCAGCCGGGTCGGCTTCGGTTCGCTGCTGCTGGCCACGCCCGATGCGGGTGGGCTGCGCTACGTCGGCCGGGTCGGCACCGGCTTCGACGATGCGGGGCTGAAGGCGCTGAGCAGCGTGCTGGCCCCCTTGGCGGTGAAGAAAGCGGTGCTGGAGCTGCCCGCACATGTTCCCTTCCGCGCGGCCAGCGTGCGCTGGGTCAAACCGGTCGTTGTGGCCGAAATCGCGTTCCGTGGCTGGGGCAAGGAAGGGCTGCTGCGCCAGGCCAGCTTCAAGCGCCTGCGCAGCGACAAACGCAGGGAGGACCTGGGCGTGGCAAAGGCGGTGGAGCGCGATGATGCGGCGGTGGCCATCAGCCATCCCGAACGGGTGGTGTACCCGAAGCAGAAGCTCAGCAAGGGCGATGTGGCCGACTACTACCGGCAGATGGCGCGCTGGATCCTGCCGGAGATCGCCGGTCGCCCGCTGTCGCTGCTGCGCTGTCCCGACGGCGTCGGCAAGGCCTGCTTTTTCCAGAAACACCATGGCCCCGGCCTGGGCGATGGCGTGCATGCGGTGCCGTTGCAGCAGAAGAGCGGTCGCGAGGATTACGTGTACATCGATGATGCGCGCGGGCTGCTGCAGCTGGTGCAGATGAACACGCTGGAGCTGCACCCGTGGGGCGCGACGGTCGAGGATCCCGAGCATCCGGACCGGCTGGTGTTCGACCTCGATCCCGGTGACGGCGTGAGCTGGGCGCAGGTGAAATCGGGTGCGCGCGAGGTACGCGACCGCTTGCTGCAGGTCGGCCTGCAGAGCTTCGTGCGGCTGTCCGGCGGCAAGGGCGTGCACGTGGTGGTGCCGCTGCAGCCGAAGGCCGGCTGGGAACAGGCCAAGGCCTTCTGCGAAGCATTTGCGCAGGCGATGGCGCTGGAGCAGCCCGATCGCTACGTGGCAACCATGAGCAAGGCCAAGCGCGAGGGCGTGATCTTCATCGACTGGCTGCGCAACACCCGCGGTGCCACCAGCGTGTGTTCGTGGTCGCTGCGCGCGCGTGAGGCGGCAGGCGTGGCGGTGCCGTTGCGCTGGGAGGAACTGGCCAAGGTGAGCGCCGCCGATGCGTTCCCGATGCAGAAGGCGCTGGCCCGCGCGAAGCGCCTGAAGGGGAATCCGTGGCAGGGCATCGAACGCGTGAAGCAGGTGTTGCCGACCGCAAACGGGTAGTGCCGGCCGCTGGCCGGCATGTACTTTCCCAAGGATGCCGGCCAGCGGCCGGCACTACCGGAAGGCGGCGCCCGGAGGCGCCACCCCCTGCGTGGATCAGAAGTCCGCGCGGATGCCGAAGGTGACGCGGCGGCCGGAGAACTCGTACTGGGTCGGGAACGCCTTGTCGATCGTGTAACCGCTGGTCTTCTCGTCCAGCAGGTTGATCGCTTCCAGGTTCAGTTTCCAGGTGTCATTGAGGCGGAAGCCGATCGAGGCATCCAGCTGGCCATAGGCATCGCGGTAGACCGGATACATGTTCAGGTGGATGTACTCGACGTACTTGTCCTTGTAGTTGTACGAGGCGCGCGCGCTGAAGCGGTCGTTCTCGTAGTACAGGGTGAAGTTGTACGCCTTCTCGGCCAGGCCTTCCGGCGGGGTCGGGATATCCAGGTCCGAGGCACCGGTCAGCGAGTTGTCCAGCTGGGTGTAGTTGGCATTGATGCCCCAGCCTTCCAGCGCCGGGTGCAGCATCGACAGCGGCAGCTGCGCGACCAGCTCCACGCCGGTCACCTTGTAGGAACCGTCGGCGTTGACCGGCTGGTAGACCTCGAAGTCGTAGTAGCCGTCCAGCGAACCGTTGGCGTTGAGCTTCTCGACGTTCGGCACGATGCCGGTCAGCGACTGCCGCACCACGCCGTCGATCTTCTTGGAGAAGTACGACGCAGCCAGCAGGCCACCGTTCTGCAGGTACTTTTCCAGGCCCACTTCCCACTGCTTGGCGGTGGTCGGCTTCAGCGCCGGGTTGCCGTCCATGAAGCGGAAGCTGCTCCAGCTGACCGTACGACGGTAGGCGATGTCGGTCAGCGACGGACGCATCAGCGTCTCCGAGGCGGCACCGCGCAGCACCAGGCCGTCGGCGATCTCGGCGGTCATGTTGAAGCTGGGCAGGATCCTGCTGTAGTCGCCGCTGCTGGAAATCGGCGTCGGCGTGTAGCCGTTGCTGCCATCGGCGTTCTGCACCGGGTGGAAGCCGGCCGAATCGACGTCGGTGTCGATCGAGCGCACGCCCAGGTTGGCGTACACCGGCACGCTGCCGATATCGAAGTAGAAGTCGGCCATGGCATACAGCGCCAGGGTCTTTTCCTTCACTTCGTAGTACTGGCCCGGATCGATCGGGGTTTCATAGCCCGGGTAGCGGAACGTGGCACGCGCATAGGCGTTGGACACCTGCTGCCAGTCCAGGTCGCTCGGGCGATAGCCGCCGCCCGGGGCCAGCTGGCTGATCCACACCGGGTTGCTGTCGGCCAGCGTGCGGGTATTCACCCACGCGGCGCTGCCGGCGGTCGGGCCCTGGATCTTGCCGCTGCCGAACTCGCGTTCCTTGGTCTTGTCGGTGTAGCGCGCGCCGAACTGCACGCCGCTCAACGCCGGGAAGAAGGCCAGGTTCATCTGCCGGCGCAGGTCGAGCTGCGCGGCGTACTTGTCATCCTTCACCTTCTCCAGCTCGGTTTCGTACGCTTCGAACAGGTACTTGTCCGCAGCGTTGTACATGTCGAAACCACCGGTGGTGCTGGGCACGGTCTCGCCGCCGTTGCTGGTCCAGCGCGTGCGCGACGGTGCGTAGGCCACGTGCTTGAGGTTGGCGTAGTCCGAATCCTTGCGCGCACCGGAATAGCCGACCAGCGCGTCGATGTCCCAGCCGCCGACCTTCCAGTCCAGCTTGCTGCTGAACTGGCGGTAGTCGGTGTTGGCGTTGCGTTCCTTGCTGAGGATCTCGTGCTGGGTGGCGGTATAGGCCACGTCCTTCAGCACGGTGATGCCGTAGTCGCCCAGCGTGGTGTTGTCGTAGTCGTAGATGCGGTCCAGGGTGCTGCGGCTGGATGCCGAGTAGGCCGCGGCATCGTACTCGTCCTCGTGCGTGTCATAACCGCCGAACATCGCATCGAAGCTGAGCGAGAAGGTATCGCTGGGCTTGAACTGCAGCGAAGCGGTGGCGCCCCACTGGTCCTGCTCGTTGAGGTAGACGCGGTCGCCGACCTTGTCCTGGAAGATGATGCGGCTGGTCTCGTCCTTGTCCATGCGGTCCTGCACGACGATGCCGGCATCACGTGCCAGCACGGCGGCGGCCTGCGAACCACGCGTGCCCGACGCTTCCAGGAAGCGGCCCATCGGGCGGAAGTTGATGCCCGAGTTGGAATCGGTGCGGTTGGTGCGCTTGGCCTTGGAGAACGACACCAGGCCGCCCCAGTCGCCCCAGGTGTCACTGGCGAGGAAGGAGATCTTCGGATCGATCTTGCCGTTGATCGAGTTGTGCGAGGCTTCGGCCGAGGCACTGAACTTCGGCTCGGGGAAGTCGAACGGCTTGGCCGTTTCGATGTAGACCGAACCGGCGATGCCGCCTTCCTCGTCGGCCGCGGTCGGCGACTTCTGCACGGTGACCGTCTGCACGACGTCGGCGGCGAAGATGTCGAACTGCACGTCGCGCCCACCACTGCCCGAGGCGGTGGCGAGGTTGTTGATGGACACCAGGGTGAACTCGCTGGGCAGGCCGCGCACGCTGACCTTGCTGCCCAGGCCCTTGTTGCGCTCGATGGTCACGCCCGGCATGCGCTGCAGCGCTTCGGCCAGGTTCTGCTCGGGGAAGTCGGCCACGTCGGTGGCGACGATCGAATCGGAGAAGCCGATGTTGGCGCGCTTGAGGTCGACGGCGCGTTCCAGGCTTTTGGCATAGCTGCCAGAGACCGTGACGGTGTCCAGCTGCTGCAGCTGTTCGCGGGTATCGCCATCGGCGGCTTCTTCAGCCATTGCATCGATGGGCAGCACGGCGAGGCCGCCGATCAGCACCGCATGCACGGCGCGGGACAAAAGCTTCGCATGGGGGGCCGCAGCAGCGGCCTCCCGGTTCTGGTAACGCATCGGATGATTTCCCGGTTCCCTGTGGTGTCTTACGCCGCGCCTGCCCCTTTATCCGTGGGTGCAGGCCCCTGCGCCGCGTTGCCGACCTTCGGCGGGCACCGAGCCTAGGGGGGAATTGTTAAGCCTGTGTTGCGCTGCGGGACGGACGACGACCGAACCACCAGCCACCGAGCAGCTGCAGCGGCAGCGACACCAGCAGGGAGATGGCGAACCAGCGCGGAAAATCACCGCCCATCACCCACAGGCCGTAGCCGCTGCCGACCACCAGCAGCGTCCAGATGGACGTGCCATGCGCACGGGGCCAGCACGGTGCGTAGTAGGTGGCGAAGGCAATGCCGGCAATGCCGCCGAGCACGGTGAAGGCCAGGTCCCAGCCCAGTTGCGCTTCGCTGCCGGGGTGCAGGCCGAACAACGACGGCAGCCAGCCGCCGGCACTGCTGACCAGGGCCAGCGCGAGCAGCGCGCCGATCAGGGCGACGACGGACAGAAAAGCGGTCTTGAGCATCTCGGGCATGTGCGCATTGTACGGCGCAGCGTGCACAGGAGCGGCATGGCCGCCGCATCCGTGGGAGAGGGAAACGGAGCGGCGGCCACGCGCAGGCGGATTCGCAATGTTGGCGTGCCCGACCCGCCTCCCACGGCCACGAAGTGCCCCACGCCCGTCATGGCCGGGGAACTGCGGCGGGTCCGGTCCGCCAGCCATGCCGCATGGCAATGGCTGTGTGGCAGAGGCCTCGGGTATCGAAGACTCCAGCGCCATGCCCGCCCCCGGACATGGCACCGGGCGTCGATGCCAGTGGCGTGCCGAACTCGCGGAAGGCGATGCCCTCCGCTTGAGGGAGAGCATGCAGGGGCGGCGTTGGCGCCGCCTTGATCCTGATCAATGGATCAAGGCAGCGTAGAGTCGAGCTTGCTCGACTGCTTTTTGCCAGAAGCCAGTCGAGCAAGCTCGACTCTACGCAGAGCAGCCGCCGAACATGGCTCGACGCTACCGAAGCCCGGTCAGCCGGCCAGCACCGCTGCTTCGCGCGCCAGGCGCTCGATGCTGTCCCAGTCGCGCGACTGCATCAGGGTCGCGGTGGTCAGCCACGAACCGCCCACGCACAGCACGTTGGGCAGGTGCAGGAACTGCGGCGCGGTCTGCGCGCTGATGCCACCGGTCGGGCAGAAGCGCACATCGGCGAACGGGCCGTGCCACGCCGACAGCAGCGGCGCACCGCCGGACTGCACCGCCGGGAAGAACTTGAACGTGTCCAGGCCGTGTTCCAGGCCGAGGATGAGTTCCGAACCGGTAGCCACGCCGGGCAGGTACGGCAGATCGGCATCGCGCGCGGCGGCGTACAGCGCCGGCGTCGCGCCGGGCGACACCGCGAAGCGTGCACCGGCTGCCTTGGCGGCCTCCATCTGCGCCGGCGTCAGCACCGTGCCTGCGCCCACCACGGCGTCGGGCACGGCCTCGACCATCGCCTTGATCGCGTCCAGCGCACGCGGCGTGCGCAGCGTCACCTCGATCACCGGCAGGCCGCCACGGAACAGCGCCTGGGCCACCTGCACCGCATCGTCGATGTCATCAGGGGTGAACACCGGGATCACCGGTGCAAGTTTCAGTACCGCACGTACGCGCGGATCAGCGCCGGACATCGAATCGCTCCTCGCCCACCAGGGCCAGTACGTCAGCTTCGCTGACGGGGTTGAAATCGCCGGGGATGGAGTGCTTCAGACCACCGGCGGCCAGGCCGAAACGCACGGTGGCGTCGGCATCGAAGCCGGACAGGATGCCATGCAGGATGCCTGCGGCGAATGCATCACCACCGCCGATGCGGTCGACGATGCCCTGCAGCTGGCGCACCGGTGCCTGCGCGCGGGTACCGTCGCGACCCAGCAGCAGCGCGCCCAGGGCGTGGTGGTCCACGCTGAGGGCCTGGCGCTGGGTGCAGGCCATCCACTGCAGCTGCGGGAATGCCGCGAACGCGGCGGCGGCGGCGGCTTCGACCTTGGCCACCACATCGGCCTGCTCGAAGCGCTGGCCGAGGATCACTTCGATATCGCGGTAGTCGGCGAAGACGATGTCGGCCTGGGCGAACAGCGCGTGCAGGATCGCCTGCGCATCGCCGCCCCAGCGCTGCCACAGCTTGGGCCGGAAGTTGCCATCGAAGGACACGCGCACGCCCAGCTCGCGCGCCGCACGCGCTGCCGCCAGGGTGGCCTGGGCCACGTCCGGGCCGAGCGCCGGGCTGACCCCGGACAGGTGCAGCCACTGCGCGCCCTGCAGCAGCACCGGCCAGTCGTAGTCGGCGGCGGTGCTGCGCGCGAAGGCCGAGTCGGCGCGGTCATAGACCACTTCGCTGGCACGCTGCACGGCGCCGGTCGTGAGGAAGTACAGGCCCATGCGCCCGTCCGGGTCCTGCCGCACGCTGCGCGTGTCGACCCCGTGCCGGCGCAGTTCACCCAGCACGTGGGCGCCCAGCGCGTTGCCGGCCACGGTGCTGACCATGGCCACCTCATGTCCAAAGCGGGACAGCGAGACACCCACGTTCGCTTCGGCCCCACCCACGTGTACCTGCAGCTGCGGCGACTGCATCAGCAGTTCGTGACCGGGCGCCCCCAGGCGCAGCAGCAATTCCCCGAAACATACGACACGACCCATTTCCGCTCCCTTACGCTGGCCGCCAGCGGGTACTGCTGGGCGGCGTGGAATCGCGCCACGCAGCCGCGTGGCGGTTGACCATCGGTGTCATCGCGAAACCGACCGGCCGTGCACACAGCCTATCAAACTGTCGGAAGCATTGTCCCGCAAGCGTCTTGGAGACATTACAGGTCTGTTGCGGTGCAAGATGCCGCAGAGGGAACGTGCTGCTACCGTCGGCTCTGACCAGCGGTGTCATTCCGCTGAAACACTCGCGAGACCAGACCTTTGGGAGAGGGGAAAGGCATGCATTCTCGGAACCACGCAAAAAAGACACCGGTTACCTTGCTGGCCATGGCGGTCAGCCTGGCCCTTTCGGCGGGTGCCGCCGCCCAGCAGCAGAGCGAGGCGCCCAGCGCCACCAACCTGGATACGGTCAACGTCACCGGCTACCGCGCCAGCGTCGAGAAGGCGCTGGACATCAAGCGTGGCGAGGCCGGCGTGGTCGATGCCATCGTGGCCGAGGATGTCGGCAAGTTCCCGGACCTGAACCTGGCCGAGTCGCTGCAGCGCATCCCGGGCGTGGTCATCACCCGCGAGGCCGGTGAAGGCCGCAACATCTCGGTGCGTGGCCTGGGCCCGGACTTCACCCGCGTGCGCATCAACGGCATGGAAGCGCTGACCACCGTCGGCGCCGGCGACCAGAGCGGCGGCACCAACCGCGGCCGCGGCTTCGACTTCAACGTGTTCGCTTCGGACCTGTTCTCGCAGATGGTGGTGCGCAAGACCGCCTCGGCCGACGTCGAGGAAGGCTCGCTGGGCGCAACGGTCGACCTGCGTACCGCGCGCCCGTTCGACTACGACGGTTTCACCTTCGTCGCCAGTGGCCAGGCCAGCTACAACCAGATGGCGGAGAAGGCCGACCCGCGCCTGGCCGCGTTGATCTCCAACACCTTCGCCGATGGCACCTTCGGCGCGCTGCTGTCGGTGGCCTACTCCGAGCGCCAGGCGCTGGAGGAAGGTTCCAACACCGGCCGCTGGGCCAACGGCCCCAGCAACGGCGGCTTCAGCGCGGCCTCGCCCTTCACCGCCGCGCGCAGTGCCGATGTCTACCACCCGCGCTTCCCGCGCTACGTGCAGATGGAACACCAGCAGAAGCGCCTGGGCGTGACCGGCTCGCTGCAGTGGAAGCCCTCCGACCGCACCGAGATCTCGCTCGACACGCTTTACTCGAAGATCGACGCCACGCGCGACGAGCACTACATCGAAGCGATCTCCTTCAGCCGCAACCGCGACTCGGCCACCGGCGCCAACCGCCGCCCCGACCGCGACGGCAAGCCGGAAACCATCGTGCGCAACGGTGAGATCCGCAACAACGCGCTGTTGTACGGCGAGTTCGACAACGTCGACCTGCGCACCGAGAACCGCCACGACGAATGGAACACCGAGTTCAAGCAGGTCAGCCTGAACTTCGATCATCGCTTCACCGATGATTTCCAGATGACCGGCAAGGTCGGCATCTCGCGCTCGGCGCACGAGAACCCGGTGCAGACCACCATCATCATGGACAAGTACGATGTGGACGGCTACAGCTACGACTACCGTGGCAACAGCCGGGCGCCGATCATCAACTACGGCATCGACCCCACCAATCCCAATGGCTGGGAACTGGCCGAGATCCGCCTGCGCCCGCAGTACGTGGACAACGACTTCGACACCGCCGAAGTCAACTTCAACTGGAACCTCAGCCCCGGCTTCCGCCTGAAGGGTGGCGTGCTGGCCAAGGACTACACCTTCAGCACGCTGGAGCTGCGCCGCACCAGCGAAGGTGCGGTGCCGGTGATCGCCAACGGCAGCCGCATCGTGCCGGCCGACCTCACCAGCCAGGCGGGCCTGAAGGGCATCAACGGCTCGCCGTCGAACTGGGTGGTGCCCAACCTGGGTGCCATCGCCGACCTGCTGGACATCTACAGCAACAGCGGCACCTTCGCCGTCGCGCCGCGCGCGAACAACAGCCGCAGCGTGGAAGAGAAGGACCGCGGCGTCTGGCTGATGGGTGAGTTCTCCACCGACCTCGGCGCCATCCCGCTGTCGGGCAACTTCGGTGTGCGCTACGTGCAGACCGAGCAGACCTCCAGCGGCGCGGCCACGGTCGGCGGCGTGCTGGTGGATGCCACCACCAACCGCAAGTACAACGACACCCTGCCCTCGTTCAACCTGGTGGCCGAGATCACCCCGGACTTCCTGATCCGCCTGGGTGCGGCCAAGGTGATGAGCCGCCCGGGCCTGGGCAACCTGACCCCGGGCGTGACCGTGGCCGTGGCCGGCGGCGCGCGCACCGTGGCCGGCGGCAACCCCAACCTCGATCCGTTCCGCGCCACCAACGTGGACATGAGCTTCGAGTGGTACTTCGCCGAAGGCGCGATGGCCGGCATCGGCCTGTTCTACAAGGACATCGACTCGTTCGTGCAGACCACCCGCGAAGTGCGCCCGTATTCCAGCAGCGGCCTGCCGGCCAGCCTGCTTGACGGCACCGGCGCTTCGGTCAACGACGACTTCACCTTCAGCATCCCGCTCAACACCCCCGGCGGCGAACTGTATGGCGTGGAAGCCAACTACACCCAGCCCTTCACCTTCCTGCCCGGCAAGTGGTCCAACCTGGGCGTGCAGCTGAACTACACCTGGGTCGACACCAGCATCCAGTACGTCAATGGCGCGGGTGCAGCGGTGATGAAGAACCAGCTGACCGGCACCTCGAAGAACGCGTGGAACGCGACGCTGTTCTACGAAGGCGATGCCTGGTCGGGCCGCGTTTCGGCCACCAACCGCAGCGACTACCTCACCCAGGCACCCGGCCAGGAAACCGGCTTCAACCTGGACGGTTACCACGGCATGACCGGCACCACCGTCCTCGATGCATCCATCCGCTACCGCATCAGCGACCAGCTGGAACTGAGCCTGGAAGGCATCAACCTGACCAACGAAGCCTCGGATGAGTGGGTGTACTCGCCCACCACCGGCCAGCTGCCGCTGCAGTACACCGAAACCGGCCGCCAGTTCCTGCTGGGCGTGCGCTACAAGTTCTGACCGCCGACGCGGCGGCGTGGCAGCACGCCGCCGCACTTCGAGTGCAACGAAGAAACGCCGCTGCGGCTGCTGCGGCGCAAGATGCCGCGCGCCATGCGCTTTGTTACGTTCACGCGTGACCCGCGGTGTCAGCAAGTCGTTGCACCTGCGTCGTACCGGAGGAGGCCGGTACGCACGCTAGAACGCCTTCGCAACGCTTGAGGACACCCTGGGAGGGGATTACAGATGGATTCGTCGCTCGCGCTTCACTGCGGCCGCGCGCCGCTCACCGTGCTTGCCCTGTCGATCGGACTGGCGCTGAGCCACGCCGCGCACGCACAACAGACGCCGGAAGCGGCTGCCGCCGATGCGGTCGACCTGGACAAGGTGGAGGTCAAGGCGACCTACCGCGAAAGCCTGCAGCAATCGCTGGACGAAAAGCGCTACAGCGTCGAGCAGGTTGATGCGATCTACGCCGAGGACATCGGCAAGTTTCCCGACCTGAACCTGGCCGAGTCGATGCAGCGCATCGCCGGTGTCTCCATCGACCGCGAGGGCGGCGAAGGCCAGCAGATCTCCGTGCGCGGCCTCGGTTCGGACTTCACCCGCGTGCGTATCAACGGCCTGGAAGCGCTGTCCACCGCCGGCAGCGGCAGCACCGGCGTCAACCGCAGCCGCGGCTTCGACTTCAACACGTTCGCCTCCGAACTGTTCAGCCGGGTCAAGGTCAACAAGACCCAGTCGGCGCAGATGGACGAAGGTTCGCTCGGCGCCACCGTCGACCTGCGCGCGTCGCGGCCGTTCGATTTCGAAGGCTTCCAGGCCTCGCTCAATGGCCAGTACGGCTACAACGAACTGTCGCGCTCGAAGGACCCGCGCGTGTCGGCGCTGCTGAGCAATACCTGGGCCGACGGCCGCTTCGGTGCGCTGGTGTCGGCGGCGTGGAGCAAGCGTACGATCTTCGAGGAAGGCTACAACCCGGTGCGCTGGGAGCACGGCAACTACCGCAACTCCAACCAGGCCACGGCCGCCAACAACGGTACCTACGGCTTCTGCAGCCCGGCCGGCTATGACCCGCAGACACCGCGCAACCCGGCCGCCAATGAAACCGCGCAGGGCGTCGGCAGCGCTGCCAACCAGGCGCGCAGCAACGGCTGGGGCAGCTATGGCATCGACGCCACCCACTGCGGCACCGGCATCGACCGCCCCGATGCAACGGCAGAGAACATCGCCGCCTACGAGACCGCCACCAATGCGTGGATCCCGCGCTACCCGCGCTACATCCGCACCGAGCATGAGATCGAACGGCTGGGCGTCACCGGCGCGCTGCAGTTCCGCTTCAGCCCCGACAGCCTGCTCAACCTCGACCTGATGTACTCGAAGCTGGACAAGGACCAGCGCGAGGACTCGATCGGCGCCAACCTGCACCGCACCGCGCAGTACGGCGGCAAGACCCAGATCGTGGTGCGCGAGGCGCAGGTGGATGCACAGAACCGGCTTGTCTACGGCGTGTTCGACAACGTCGACTTCCGCACCGAATCGACCGCCATCGAGGAAAGCACCGAGTTCAAGCAGGCCAGCCTGAACTTCGAGCACCGTTTCAACGATGCCGTGCGCCTGGACGCACTGGTCGGCCACTCCTCGTCCAGTTTCGAGCGGCCGGTGTTTTCCATGGTCAGCTTCGACAACAGCAACCTGGATGGCTTCGTGCTGGACATGCGCAACGGCGCCAGCATGCCCTCGATGACCTTCCCCTTTGCCCTGGGTGATGCGGCATCGTGGCAATGGCTGGGCTACGGCACCGCGCCGGTGAACGCCAACGGCACCGCGCGCGGCGGCAACATCAGCGAAGTGCGCCTGAACCCGCAGTACGTCGACAACAGCTTCGACACCGCCAAGGTCGACCTGACCTTCAACGTGTCGCCCACCTTCACCCTGCGCGGCGGCCTGGCCTACAAGGACTACGGCATGCGCACGCAGGAGTACCGCAACATCAGCTATGGCCGCATGTCGCAGGCGCTGCCCGATGGCGTCGGCGTGGGCGACCTGTCCACCAGCCTCGATGGTTTCGGCAAGGGCCTGGATGGCAGCACGCCGGGCAGCTGGCTGATCCCCGACTTCAACCGCATCGCCGAGCTGCTGGACATCTACTGCAACTGCAACACCGGCACCCTCGGCGGCGACTACCGCCTGGCTGGCGTCGGCCACTTCGGTGCATCGAACAACAACTTCGACGTGACCGAGAAGAGCTACGCCAGCTACCTGCAACTGGACTTCAACACTGAACTCTGGGACCGCCCGTTCCGCGGCAACCTCGGCCTGCGCTACGTGCGCACCGAGATCGATGCCAGCGGCTATGCACCGTGCCAGGCGGCAAGCAGCAGCGACCTGTCGGCGGCATGTGAACCGTTCCTGGGCGTGGCCAGCGCCACCGCCGATGCCGGCGAGCGCCTGCTGGTGGCCACCACCGTCGGCCACCGCTATGACGACTGGCTGCCCTCGCTGAACCTGGCCTGGGACCTGACCGACAGCGTGGTGCTGCGCTTCGGCGCGGCCAAGACCATGGCCCGGCCGACCCTGTCCAACCTGTCGCCCAGCGTCAGCGGCGGCCCGACCAGCTTCCTCGACGAGGACCGCTACTACTCGATCAACCTGGGCAACCCGAAGCTGGATCCGTTCCGCTCCACCAACTACGACCTGAGCGCGGAGTGGTACTTCCAGGAAGGTGCCCTGCTGTCGGCGGCAGTGTTCTACAAGGACATCGAAACCTACGTGCAGCGCACCCGCCTGCTGACCACCTGGGGCGACATGGGCTACTCGCTGGACCTGCTGCCGGCCGGCTTCAGCCCGAACACGCTGTTCAACGTGCAGAGCTACTTCAACACCCCGGGTGGCCCGCTGAAGGGCTACGAGCTGACCTACCAGCAGCCCTTCAGCTTCCTGCCCGGGTTCTGGAAGAACTTCGGCATCCAGCTGAACTACACCCACGTCGACTCGAAGATCAAATACCTCTTCAGTTCAGGCAGCGGCGACACCATCGTCACCACCTACACCGAGAACGACCTGCTGAACCTGTCGCCGAACTCGTACAACGCCACCCTGTACTACGACGACGGCCGCTTCAGCGCACGCGTATCCACCAGCTACCGCGATGCCTACATCAACCAGATCCTGACCCAGGAGAACGTCTGGGACCTGGACGGCAACCAGTACGCCACCGCCGACGTGACCGGCAAGTACAGCGTGGAGAACGTGGATTTCAACATGTCCTGGAAGTTCAACAAGCAGCTGACCGTCAGCTTCGAGGCGATCAACCTGCTGGACAGCGCCGACGAGCGCTTCGTCGATTCGGCCCTGTCACTGCCCGACCGCTACACCCACACCGGGCGCCAGTACTACCTGGGGCTGCGCTACAAGTTCTGAGCACGCCCCCTGTCCCGCCGTACCGCACCGCCGCCATGCCGCTGCACCGTCGAATGCTGCTGAAAGGAAGGTTCCATGCACCGTACCGCCCCTGACCTGATCCGCCCGCGCCGCCGCCTGCTGGTGGCCGCGCTGTCGCTGGCCACCGCGCTGCCCGCGCTGGCCGCACCGTCGCCGACGCTGCTGTTCCACGTCGACGCCAACCAGGGGCTGACCGCCGTGACGGCGCAGGGCGAAGCGGTGCCGAACTTCCGCGACAAGGCGGCGGTGGTCGATGACGGTGCACGCGGCAAGGCCATCCAGTGGGAAGACGATGGCGTGCTGGCCTGGGATGCGCCCGGCAACATCCAGGCCCAGCGTGGCACCCTCGCCTTCGACTGGCGCCCGCGCTACGCGGTGGGCGAAGCACCGTTCGTGATCTTCCGCGTCGGCTATGCCGACCACAGCAGCTGGGACATGGCATGGCTGCGCATCGACTGGAACGGCCACGGCTTCGATGCGTTCGTCACCGATGCCAACCTCGCGCGCAGCCGCGTGTCGTTCCGCATGGATGCGCCGCCGCGGCCGGAGCAGTGGCTGCACCTGGCCTTTGCCTGGGACGAGGACCAGGGCGTGCGCCTGTTCGTCGATGGCCGCGAAGTGGCGCGTGCACAGGCCACCGGTGACTACGACGCGGCGCTGGACCAGCTTGGCCTGGCCGGGCGGGTGATGGCGCCCTACCAGGTGCAGAGCCGTTACAACTTCCTGCGCGGCAGCGATTTCCAGCACATCCGCGTCTACGACCGCATGCTCGATGGCCCTGCCGTGCAGGCGTTGGCGAGCGGCAAGGCCCCAGCCAGCGCGGTGGCAGCGGCCACCGACGAGCGTGCCTGGCGCCATCGCTTCGGCTGGGAAGGTGCGGCGCCGCCGGCACTGGCATCGGCCGGCACGCGCATCCGCAAGATCGAGTTTGCCGACACCCGTGACCTGAAGGCATGGATGTGGAAGGCCACCGACGGCATCGCCGAAACCACCTGGCCGGGCGTCTACAACCGCTCGCGCCTGCCCGGCCGCAACGACTATTTCCAGCTGCCGGACTGGAACACCTACGTGGAAAGCGGCCAGCACCTGGACCTGACCCTGCCGGCCGGCGAGACGGTGAACCGCATGGAGATCCGCGGTGCGGCCTTCGGCACCCTGGCCCACGGCCCCGACGCTGCCCATGCCACGCAGGTGCTGGCCACGCGCCCGCGCGGCGTGGTGCGCAGCGTGCAGGACATTCCCGCGCAGCAGGGCGGCGTGCTGCGTTTCAGCAACGTCGAACAGGAAACGCCGATCCAGGAAATCTGGGCCTACAACGTGAGCGAAGGCGCCGAACCGGAAGGCACGGTGAAGCAGGCCTACGTGATCGACAGCCAGGCGCTGCCCGACTACACCAACCTGGAGGCGCTGCGGCACTACATCGATGGCCGCTACCCGGTGGCCGAGCGCAGCACGGTGATGGCCCTGCCCAAGGGCGCCGGTTCGCGCCGTCGTGATGCCGGCAGCCTGCCGGCGCAGCCGCGGCCGATCGTCCACGTGCTGATTCCCTCCGGCGTGGGCGATGCGCCGGCCAACCAGCCGTTGATCCGCAGCTGGGCCTACAGCTGGGAAAACATGCACGACGGCCTGGATGGCGTGGCCATCGATATCCCTGCGCTGGACCTGCCGGCCACCCACGGCGGCCTGATCCCGCTGAACATCCGCATCAAGGACCCGATCTGGCCGGCGCGCGACATGATCGATGTCTCGGTGTCGGTGCAGCCGGGGCAGGCACGCACGCTGTGGCTGGACCTGCGCGACCGCATCCTCACCCCGGACAGCCTGTGGCTGAGCATTGCCTCGGCCGCGCCGGGCTTCGATGCCGCCGCGCTGGATGGCGCGCAGATCCGCCTGGTGTTCAAGCCGCGCGCCGACGCGCTGAAGGAGCACGTCGCCGACCGCTTCAACCAGGTGCGCGACAACTGGGGCTTCCTGGTGGAGGAGCACACCACCTCCAAGCGCCAGCGCCTGTATGCACGCGTCTATGCGGACCTGAGCGACCTGCTGCGGGTGGACCCGGACCACGAACTTGGCCGCCTGTACTGGAACTACATCAGCTACAACAGCCAGGGCCGCCCGCCCTACACCGCACCGGCCGTGCCCACGGGCGTGCCGGCGTGGGCGTTCAACCAGGTGCAGGACCTGGCCCAGGTGCGCCAGTTCGTCGACTGGTGGATCGACCAGCGCCAGGTGGCCTATGGCGATTTCGGCGGCGGCATTTCCGATGATTCCGACCTGACCCAGCAGTGGCCGGGGCTGGCCCTGATGGGCGTGCAGCCGGACCGCCTGAATGCCTCGCTGACCGCGCTGTCCGATGCGGTGTACCGCAATGGCATGTTCAGCAATGGCCTGAGCACGATCGAGACCGACGAGCTGCATTCCTACGAGGAAGGCATCAACACCAACAGCGCCATGCTCTACCTCAACTGGGGCGACCCGTTGACGCTGGAGCGCCTGATGGAAACGGTGAAAGCGTTCGACGAGCGCATCATCCTGCGCAACCCGCAGGGCAACCTGCTGTTCTCCAGCAACTGGTTTGGTGGCAACAAGGTCTACCGCGAACCGAACTGGCAGTGGCAGAAGCCCTATTCGTTCCCGGTGCTGCACCCGGCGTTCCTGCTGGGCCAGTACAACGCCGATGCGACCGGCCGCAAGCTGGTGATCGGCCTGGCCGATGGCTACCTGGCGCACGCGGGCACTGACGGGAAGGGGCGCTTCACCCTGCCCAACGAGATCAACTGGGCCACCGGTGCCACCCGTGGCGGCGAGTTGAACAACGGCTCCGGCGGCGGCGACACGATGCACACCTTCTGGGCGGCGTGGCGCTGGACCGGCGATGCGAAGTACCTGCAGGCGCTGGACTACCGCGTGGCGCGTGGCGGGCCGGGCGCGCTGGCCAACCTGGGCGAGAACTACGTGGACGTGCTGGGCAGGCAGCAGGACTGGTACCCGACGCTGACCGCCGACGCGGATGCTGGAAAGACCGGTTTCGCCAGCCTGATGGCCTGGCAGGCCAGCGGCGATACGAAGTACATCGACGCGCTGCACGCCGACGGCCTGCAGGCCAAGGTGCAACGCGCCTACATGAACACCGAGGGCCACTGGTGGTCCGACCGCGTGGAAGCGCCCAGCGAGTTCCTGCAGCGCGCGCGCCTGGGTGGCATCGCGCTGAAGCGCAACCAGAGCTGGCCCGGCCACACCGTCAGCTGGCGCTTCGACCGCGACGGCGCCGCCGAACAGGTGGCCCTGCTGGTGCACGCACCGTCACGCGAACGCTTCACCGTGACCAGCCACAACCTGGGCACGCGCACCATCGCTGCCGACATGACCGGCTGGAACGTGGCCAGCGGCACCTGGCGCGTGCGCAGCGGCGTGGACGCCGATGGCGACGGGCGCATCGACGGCACCGCCACCGAACGCAGCGTGCAGCTGGAAACCAGTGTCTCGGTGCCGATGCAGTTCCGACCGGGCCGCACCGAAGTGTTCGAGTTCGAGCGGATCACGGCCGGTACGCCGGTGGAAATGCGCGCGGACCTGGGCATCGGCCGTGGCGATGTGCGGGTGGACGGGCGCCAGGTACACGTGACCGTGCACAGCCTGGGCCATGCCGGCAGCGGCGTGGGCGTGGCGGTGCTGGAGGACGCACGTGGCCGCGAGATCGCGCGCACCGAGGTGCCGGCGCTGGCCGCACCGGCCGACCTGCAGCCGAAGACGGTGGTGGTGTCGCTGCCGTTGCCCGCCGGTGACCGCAGCGGCCTGCGCGTGCGCGTGGCGCTGGCCGATGGCGGCGAGGAAGTGACCCGGTTGAACAACGTGGCCGACGTGCCGCGTTGATGGGAGTCGGAGCCGCCGGGCATGGCCCGGCGCTACCTCGCGCGGGACGCGGTCAGGCCGCGTCGGTCTCCATCATCTTCACCCGGCGCTGGTACCAGCCATCGTCGAGCGGGTCGAACACCGCGCTGCGTTCCATCACGCCCTGGTACACATGCACCGACACCGCCACGTCGGTCTCGCTGGCGTTGCGCAGCGTGTGGTACTCGTGCGGCGGAATCAGGCTGCCGGCGCTGCCGCGGTAGCCGTACAGCGCCTCCTGCGCGGCGAAGCGGTGGCGATCGCCCTGCCGTTCCAGCAGCGCATACGGGGTGACGATCAGTTCGCCCTGCCAGACCCCTTCCACGCACCACATCGCATCGTGGTCGTGCAGCGGCGTGCCCTGCCCCGGCCCCCAGCACATGGCGATGACGCTGTAGCCCAGGGTCGGGCTGCGGTGCAGTTCGCGGCGCGCGTAATGGCCGTCCACCGGGCGGCGTACGCAGGCGGGCAGTTCGATGAGCGGATCGATGATGGCCTCGCGCAGCACCTTCTGCAGCGCGTGGGTGATCAACGGCGGGTCGGCCAGGCAGACCGCGCCGTCGATGGCCGCCAGCAGGCGATCCCGGCCCGTGAACGGCAATGGTGTGAATGCTGCTCCCATGCCAGCCAGTCTAGGCGAGCCGGGTTAACAGAATGTTTTCAGCCGTGCGGCCAGCGCCCGAAAGGCCAATTACGACAGCGTTAGACGTAATTGGCCGACGTATCCCGACGTTGGCCGCATCAAGGCAACAGCAGTGCGCGCATCCCCGGCACCTCGCGGGCCAGTTCCGTGGCCACCAGGGTGGCGAACACCTGCGCGCCCTCGTCGCCCAGATGGGTGTAATCGAAGGCCTGCTTGGCCTGCCCCATCGGCTCCAGTGCCGCGTTCTGCACCGCCGCCGGCGCGCCGGCCAGGCCCGGGCTGGCGCCGACCGTGGTGCCGCCCAGGGCGCTGGCCACCTGCGCCTGGCTCGCCGGTGCCTGCGCAAGCCGCATCGCCGGCACCGGCCCGAGTGCCTGCACCAGGGCGCGGCTGCGCGCATGCAGATCCACCAATGGCACCTGCAGTTCGCGCGCCACCGCCCGCACGCTGTCGGCCCAGGGCGCCAGATCGTCCACCAGCACGCCATCGACGAACTGGCGTCGGGTCAGCGGAGTCAGCAGTACCGGTTTGGCGCCTGCCGCGCGGACCTGCTGCACGTAGCGGCGCAGGTTGTCGGGGAACTCCTGCTGCAGGTCGGTCGAGCGCCCCGGCTTGCCCGGCTGGTCGTTATGGCCGAACTGGATCAGCACCCAGGTGGCGGCGTAGCCCGGCGTCCGCATCTCCGCCTCGACCAGGGCCCACGAACCCTCGGCGCGGTAGTTGTACGTGCTGCGGCCACCGCGTGCCAGGTTCAGGCAGGCGGCAAACGAGGTCACGTGGTCGGCGCAGAAGCGCGGGCCCCAGCCGCCCTGCACCGCGGTGGTGGAATCGCCCACCAGCACGATCTTGCTGGCGCGGATCGGCGTGGGCGCGGGACGGTCGCTGATCGACGGGTCGACGGCGGCGTGGGCCGCGCCGGCCACGGCCAGGGCCAGCAGAACAGGTAGCAGGCGCATCTCAGGCGGTACCTCGTTGCAGGAAGGGGACGCGCTGGTAGAGCTCGCGCTCGCCGCCGCGCGGGTCATCGGCGCCGCGGCTGCGCACGTCGAACAGCATCGTGCGCCGCTGCGGCAGGGTGTACGGCGCCCAGTCCGCCAGCCCGGCGTGGTTGGGATTGCCGTGGCGGGCGAAGGCGACCAGTGCATCGCTCATGGTCGCGGCCAGCGCGCGTGCATCCGCACCGCCGCCGGTGCGCGCCGTGGGCAGGCCGGCGTTGTCGAACACCAGCGGAATGTCGAGGGTGTGGAAGGCACGCAGGCGCCCTTCCTGCACCGGCGAGGGCCAGTCGAGCTGGTAGGCCCAGGTGGGCGCCGCCGTGGCCGGCTGGCGGGCACGCGCTTCCAGTTCCTCCACTGCGCCACGCCAGGAGCGCCCGGCGGTGGTGGCCGCGAAGAACACCTCCGACGGCGTGTAGTGCGGGTACAGGCGGCGGTAGTGCTCGATCACCACCGACGGCAGCAGATCGACGAACTGCTGCTTCTCCAGCTGCGCCGGCAGGGTGGTCCAGTCCAGCGCGAAGTTGCCCGGGTCGTTGCCGAGGAAGGCACGGGTTTCATCGCGGGTGTTGCCGATCACCATCGGGATGGCCGCCGACTGCGCCGGTGCCTGCGGCCAGAACGGATGCACCGGCAGCACCACCTCATCCAGCACCGGCCCGAAGTAGAGGGCGCTGTCCTCCACCCGCGAGGGATCACGGGCACGCGTCGCGGCCAGCAGATCGGCCGCGGGCAGGCGCAGCAGCGCGGCCAGATCCGGCGCGCGCACTGCGTCCATCGCCACCGCCGCACGCTGTGCGGCTGCGCGCGGGCCAGCGGCGGTGACCTGCTGCCCGCTCATCGTCCACGCCCGCTGGAACAGGCCGCGCGCGGCCGACATCGCCATCAGCGTGGCGATCTTGGCGCCGCCGCCGGACTGGCCGAACACGGTGATGTTGCCCGGGTCGCCACCGAACGCCGCAGCATGCTCGCGCACCCACTGCAACGCCTGCACCAGATCCAGCTGGCCGACATTGCCGGATGCCGCGTAGCGCGGGTCGCCCAGCGCGCCCAGGTACAGGTAGCCGAAGGTATTGAGGCGGTGGTTGAGGGTGACCACCACCACGTCGCCACGGCGGCACAGCGCACTGCCGTCGTACAGCGGGTCGCTGCCGGAGCCGTTGTTGAAGCCGCCGCCGTGGATGTAAACGAGCACCGGGCGGCGTGCGCGCGCATCCAGCGCGGGCGTCCACACGTTGAGGAACAGGCAGTCCTCGCTGCCGGGGCCTTCACTGCCGCCCTGCGGTGCCGCAGCGCCGAATTCCAGCGCGTCGGCGATGCCGCGCCAGGCCGCCTCGCGGCGCGGCGGCTGGAAGCGGTAGGCGGCCGTGTCCGCGCCGTAGCGCAGGCCGCGGAACACCAGCACGCCCTGTTCGCGCTGGCCGCGCACGCGCCCGCCGCGCACCCGCGCCAGCACCTGGGTGTCGTCGCGCGGGCCCGGTGCCGCCAGCGCGGCCGGCAGTGCCGCCACGGTAGCCGTGGCCAGTGCCCAGCGCGCGCTGTCGCGCAGGAAGCGGCGGCGCTGCAGATCGTTCGGCGCAGTGTTCATCGGCTCCCCCGGGGTCGGATCCCCTCGCCACCGGAGCGGGGCTCTGACCCCCCATCCGACCCCATGCCCGCAGCCGCCAACCACGCTTCGGCCAGCATCGGCCACGCCGCCAGGGTGGAACCCGGCGGCACGCGCATGCCGAATCCGTGCCCGCCGTGGGCGAACAGGTGCAGTTCGTGTTCAACGCCGGCGTCGGCCAGTGCCGCGGCCATCAGCACGCTGTTGTGCACGCTCACCACGCGATCGTCGTTGGCATGCACCAGCAGGGTCGGCGGCATGTCCGCACGCACCTGCTGCTGCATCGAGTACTGCGCCGCCAGCGCCGCATCGGGGTGTTCGCCCAGCAGGCGCCCGCGCGAGCCACTGTGCGCATGCGCGCCCATGTCGATGACCGGATAGACCAGCAGCGCCCGCGCCGGCCGTGCGCTCAACCGATCGATCGCATCGCGCGCCGGGTAGACCGGGGCATCGAAGGCGGTGGCCAGCCGCGCGGCGACGTGGCCGCCGGCGGAAAAGCCCATCACCGACACGCTGCCGGCATCCAGCCCACGCTGTGCGGCCTGCCCGCGCACCACGCGCAGCGCGCGCTGCGCATCGGCCAGCGCGGCCTGGCGGTCACGGCCGGCCTGCGGCAGGCGGTAGCGCAGCACGAACAGGGTATAGCCGGCGCGGTCCACCCACTCCGGCACCAGGGCGCTGTCTTCCTTGTCGATCACCACGCGCTGGTAACCGCCACCGGGAATGACCAGCAGTGCGCGCCCGTTCGGCCGCGTCGGCGCATGCACCAGCAGGTACGGCGCATCGATCTGGTCGACATAGCGGTCGGGCTGCGCCGGATCACGGCTGCGCTCGACCACCCGTGCCGGCCGCACCGGTCCCTGCTCACCCGGTACCTGCCCGGCGGGCCACAGCACGATCCGTTCGCCGGCCAGCTCCTGGCCGGGGCGTTCGTTGTCGCGCGGCGGCGCGGCGGAGGTGGTCAGCGGCAGGGCCAGCAACAGCCCGCAGAACAACAGCACGACAGGACGCAGACGCATGGCAGGCAACGGCTCCGGCAGGACAGGGACAGGGTGCCTGGTGCATCCGGTGGCAGCACGTGATGCGCTGCGGCTTGCACGATGACACCGGTTTACCATATACACCTCCTGCAGACGCTGTCGATGGGCAGTGCAACAAACACAGGGAGACCGTTCTTGAGCAACGAACACGGCACACATGGGCAGACGCCGCCGCCGGACGATGCGGCCGCGATCGCCCAGGCCTTCACCGCCGCCCGCCGCGCCGGGCAGTCGCTGGCCGCATTCCCGGGCACCATCCCGGACACCCTGGTAGGCGCCTACCAGGTGCAGGACCTGGCCATCGCCGCCTGGGATGACCGCGTGGTCGGCTGGAAGGTGGGTTACATCGCCGCCGAGCGCCGTGATGTGTCCGCGGATGACCGCCTGCTGGGCCCCATTTTTTCCCGTCAGCTGAAAAATGCTACCGGTGGAACAACGGACATCCCGGTGTTCGTCGGCGGCTTTGCCGCGGTCGAAGCGGAGTACGTGCTGGAGCTGTTGGAGGACGCTCCGGCCGGACAACTGCACTGGTCGCCCGAACAGGCCGAGGCCCTGCCTGCGCGCCTGTACATCGGCGTGGAAGTGGCCAGCAGCCCGCTGGCCACCATCAACGAACTCGGCCCGCGCGTGGTGGTGTCTGACTTCGGCAACAACAACGGCCTGGTGCTGGGGCCGGAGATCGCCGACTGGACCGCACGCGATGAAACCTCGCTGCGCGCCGAGACGCTGATCGAAGGCGAAGTGGTCGGCACCGGCGGCGCCACGCGCCTGCCCGGTGGCCTGCGTGCTGCGTACGCCTTCGCGCTGTCCCGTTCGGCCCTGCGTGGCCGGCCGCTGCGCAAGGGCGACCTGATCGCCACCGGCAACGCGACCGGCATCCATGACATCACCGCCGGGCAGACCGCGCTGGTGCGTTTCGCCGGCATCGGCGACATTGCCTGCCGGGCCGTGCCAGCGGGATAACCGCTGGCCTGCCCTGGTGAACACGCGCGGGAGGGCGCAGATGATCACACGACGTAACTTCCTGGCCGGTGGCGCTGCTGCCCTGGCCACGCCGATGCTCGCAGCCTGTGGCCGCGGGCCGGGCGCCAGCGTGGACGGCGCCACCCTGCTGACCGCCACCGATGTGCACGTGGCCGACTACCCCACCGTCACTGCGGTGAAGTGGATCGGCGAAACGCTGGAACGCGAAACCCAGGGCCGGCTGCGCCTGCGGCAGTACCACTCGGGCCAGCTGGGCCGCGAATCGGAAGCGATCGACATGGCCCGCTTCGGTGCCATCGACATCACCCGCGTCTACGCCGGTGCGCTGAACAACGCCTTCCCGCTGACCCAGGCACTGTGCCTGCCCTACGTGTTCAAGTCGGTCGCGCACCAGCGCGCCGCACTGGATGACGGCGTGGCCGACGCGGTGCTGCGCGGCTTCGAGAGCCGCGACCTGGTCGGCCTGGCGATCTACGATTCCGGCGCGCGCTGCTTCTACAACACCAAGCATCCGATCGTTTCGCCGAAGGACCTGCATGGCCTGAAGCTGCGCGTGGCCTCCTCGGACATCTTCATCCAGCTGATGCGCCTGCTCGGTGCAAACCCGACGCCGATGTCGCTGGGCGATACGTTCTCGGGCATGGAAACGCACATGATCGACGGTGCCGAGAACAACATGCGCAGCTTCCATTCCAGCCGTCATTTCGAGGCCGCGCACTACTGGTCGCAGAGCGATCACTCCTACGCACCGGACGTGCTGCTGATGTCGCGCGCCAGCTTCGAGCGCCTCAGCCCCGATGACCGCCAGCTGCTGCTGCATACCGCGCGCGCCTCGGTGGGGGTGATGCGCGAGCAGTGGGATGCCTCCGAAAGCGCTGCGCGCCGCGCCGTGCTCGACTTCGGGGTGAAAGCCAACGAAGTGGACATGCCCGCCTTCCGCGCCGCGGCCCAGCCGCTGCTGAAGGAGTACCTGCAACAGCCGGACATCGCCGCGCTGGTCGACCGCATCCGCGCTGCCTGAGGACCCTGCCATGACCGAGACCTTGCCGCCCGCCGCCGGGCCTGGACAGCGCCTGCTGGACCGCATCGCCGACATCGCCATCTACTGTGCCGTCGCCGCCCTTCTCGGGCTGGTGGTGGTGCAGGGCTGGCAGGTGTTCGCCCGCTACGTCATCAACGATTCGCCCAGCTGGACCGAGCCGGTCACCCTGCTGCTGCTGGCCACGGCGATGAGCCTGGGTGCGGCCTGCGGCGTGCACACCAACCGCCACTTCGGCTTCTTCCTGCTGCACGCCTACATGGGCGCCGGCCTGCGCCGTGCCGTCGATGTGCTGATCCAGCTGGTGGTGGCCGTGCTGGGGGGCTTCATCGCCTTCTGGTCGGCCGACCTGCTGCTGGACGGGCTGGACATCAAGACCGCCGGCGCCCAGCTGCCGCAGAGCATCAACTACCTGCCGCTGGCCGTGGGTGGTGCGCTGATGGTGCTGTTCGCACTCAACCGTGCGTGGAAAGCGCTGCAGGCCCGCGACGCCGGCAGCGACGACGCTGAAGGAGATCGTTGACCCATGGGCATCACCATCCTGTTCGCCGTATTCGCCGTGCTGCTGCTGCTCGGCGTGCCGGTGGCCTACGCACTGGCCGCGGCCGCGCTGGCCACCCTGCTCTACCTGGACATCCCCAGCATCGTGCTGGTGCAGCAGATCTCGGCCGGCACCGGCTCGGCCTCGCTGATCGCCATTCCACTGTTCATCTTCGCCGGCGAGATCATGATGCGCGGCGGCATCTCCGAGCGCCTGATCGCACTGGCATCCTCGCTGGTCGGCCGCATGCGCGGCGGCCTGGGCCAGGTCTCGATCCTGTCTTCGCTGTTCTTCGGCGGCGTGTCCGGTTCTGCCATCGCCGACGTCTCGGCGGTCGGCGGTACGATGATCCCGCAGATGGTCAAGCGCGGCTATGACCGCGATTTCGCGGTGAACGTCAGCATCACCGCTGCGCTGGTGGCGCTGCTGGTGCCGCCCTCGCACAACCTGATCCTGTTCTCTGCCGCCGCCGGCGGTGGCCTGTCCATCGCCGATCTGTTCGCCGCAGGCATCGTACCGGCACTGCTGATGACCGTCGCCCTGATGCTGACCGGCTATGCCGTGGCACGCCGCCGCGGCTACGGCGTGGAAGTGTTCCCGGGGTGGCGCGCGGTGCTGCTGCGCATCGTCTCCGCCCTGCCCGGCCTGGGCCTGGTCGCGCTGATCTTCGTCGGCATCCGTGCGGGCATCTTCACCGCGGTCGAGAGTGCGGCCATCGCCGTGGTCTACGCCCTGCTGGTGACCACCGTGCTGTACCGGCAGCTGCGCTGGCGCGAGTTCTTCGACACGGTCATCCATGCCGCGCGCAGCACCGGCGTCATCCTGTTCGTCATCGCCACCGCTGCGGTGTTCGGCTGGCTGCTGGCCTACCTGCAGGTGCCGACCGCCGCAGTGGACTTCCTGCAGTCGTTCGCGCACAGCCAGTTCATGGTGCTGCTGATGATCGTGGTGATGCTGCTGCTGCTGGGCACCTTCATGGACCTGGCGCCGATGATCCTGATCTGCACGCCGATCTTCCTGCCGGTGGCCAAGGCCTACGGCATCGACCCGATCCACTTCGGCCTGGTGCTGGTGCTGACCGGCGGCCTCGGCCTGGTGACGCCGCCGGTGGGCTCGGTGCTGTTCATCGGTACCTCCATCGGCAAGATCACCGTGGGCCAGAGCATGCGCACGATCTGGCCGTTCTGGTTCGCCGCGCTGGCGGTGCTGCTGATCGTCACCTTCTTCCCGCAGCTCTCGCTGTGGCTGCCGGCCGCGCTGCGCGCATGATGCGGCGTCGCGCGCTGCCGCTGCCGCTGCTGCTGGGCGTGGGCATGGCTGCCACGGCCGCCCACGCTGCGCCGCCGGCGGCAGCACCTGCCATTCCGGTGGGCAGCTTCAACGACGGCGTGAACCACTGGCGCAGCGGCCATGCCGAGGGCTACGCGCGGCTGGACCCACAGCAGTACCGGCAGATCGCCGACAACCTGCTGTTGCTGCAGCGCCGCTCCGGCGGCTGGCCGGTGAACCAGGACCCGCTGCGGGTGCTGGACGCCGCCGCGCGCGCGGCCGCCCTCGTAGCGCAGGATGAGCCCGGCGGCAGCTTCGACAACCGCACCACCTACACCCAGGTGGACTACCTGGCCGAAGCCTTCGCCCGCAGCGGCGACACCCGCTACCGCGATGCTGCGCTGCGCGGGCTGGATTTCATCCTCGACCAGCAGATCGAGCGCTGTGGCGGCTGGCCACATTCGGTGCCGGCACGCACCGACTACCACGACCGCATCACCTTCGCCGACGACGTCACCAGTGGCGTTCTGACCACCCTGCGCCAGGTGCAGGACGCACCGCGCTTCGCCTTTGTCGACGACGCGCGCCGCACGCGGGTGGCCACGGCGGTGCAGCGCGGCGATGCCTGCCTGCTGCGCCTGCAGGTGCGCCAGCACGGCCAGCCGACGCTCTGGGCCGGCCAGTACGATGCCAGCACGCTGCAGCCGGCACCCGGGCGGAAGTTTGAACTGGCCGCGCTGGTGACCGACGAAAGCGTGGGCGTGGTGCGTTACCTGATGTCCATTCCCGATCCCTCGCCGCAGACGGTGCAGGCCATCGAAGGCGCGCTGGCGTGGTTCCAGGCCAACGCGCTGCATGGCCTGCGGCTGCAGACCTTCGACGCACCGGCTGAACAGTTCGCCCACCACCGCAGCACGGTCGATCGCCGCCTGCTGGCCGACCCGGCCGCGCCGCTGCTGTGGGGCCGCTTCCATGACCTGGCCGACAACAGCGTGGTGCTGGCCAACCGCCAGGGCGAACGCCTGCAGACCTACGAGCAGGTCGGCCGCGAGCGCCGCACCGGCTACCACTGGTATGGCACCTGGCCGCAGGCCCTGCTCGACCGCGATGCGCCGGCCTGGCGCGCGCGCCTCGGCCGCCCTGCCCCCTGACGCTGCACCTGCCACCGCACCCGCACCACGGAGGAACCCGATGCTGTCGCGCACCGCTCTGAAGTCCCTGCTTGCCGCCACCCTGCTGCTGGCCGTACCCGCCCTTGCCCAGGTCACGGCGCAGGCACCGGCCACGTCGTGGAAACGTGGCATCGAGAACCAGCGCCAGGCCGACCTGGGCGACGGCACCTACCTCAACCCGGTGTTCGCCGGTGACCGGCCCGATCCGTCTGTGCTGAAGGACGGCCAGGACTACTACCTCACCCTCTCTTCGTTCGATGCCTACCCGGGCCTGCCGATCTGGCATTCGCGCGACCTGGTGAACTGGCAGCCGCTGGGCCATGCGATCACGAAGAACGTGGGCGCGATCTGGGCGCCGGACATCGTCAAGCATGAAGGCCGCTACTACATCTACTTCCCGGCCCGCACCGGTGAACACCGCAGCAACTTCGTGGTCTGGGCCGACAGCATCAAGGGGCCGTGGAGCGAGCCGATCGACATCGGCCTGGGCGGCTACATCGACCCCGGCCACGCCGTGGGCGAGGACGGCAAGCGCTACCTGTTCCTCAGCGGCGGCGACTACGTGCAGCTGGCCGACGACGGTCTGAGCGTCGTTGGCACGCCGAAGCATGTCTACGACGGCTGGAAGTACCCGCAGAGCTGGGACGTGGAGGCCTACGCGCAGGAAGGCCCGAAGATCCACTTCCGCGATGGCTGGTACTACATGACCACCGCGGTGGGCGGCACCGCCGGCCCGCCGACCGGGCACATGGTGATCACCGCGCGCTCGCGCTCGATCCATGGGCCGTGGGTGAACGCGCCCAACAACCCGATCATGCGCACGCAGTCGGCCGCAGAGCCGTGGTGGTCGCGCGGCCATGCCACGGTGATCGAGGGCACCGACGGGCGCTGGTGGATGATGTACCACGGCTACGAGAACGGGTACTGGACCCTGGGCCGGCAGGCCCTGCTGGAGCCGATCGAATGGACCGCCGACGGCTGGTTCGTGGCCAAGGGCGGCGACCTCGGCCAGCCGCTGCGCAAGCCCTCCGGTGAATCGGTGGGCGCGCACGGCATGGCCCTGTCCGATGACTTCCGCGGCAAGGCGCTCGGCCCGCAGTGGTCGTTCTTCAACCCGGCCCAGGATGAATACCGGCGGCTGGGCTTCAGCGGCCAGGGCCTGGTGCTGCAGGGCAAGGGCCAGACCCCGCGCGACAGCTCGCCGCTGACCGCCATCGCCGGCGACAAGGCCTACCAGTTCGAGGTGGAGATGGACATCGCCCCGGGCGCGGTGGGCGGCGCGCTGCTGTTCTACAGCGACCGGCTGTACGTGGGCGTGGGCAGCAACGGCGAGAAGTTCATCATGCACCGCTACGGCGAGGAGCGCCCCACCCGCTTGGCGGCCAGCACGAAGGGCGGCAAGCTGTGGCTGCGGGTGACCAACAACCGCCACATCGTGACGATCCACTCCAGCACCGATGGCCAGCGCTGGGAGAAGTACCCGGTTCAGATGGAAGTGTCCGGTTACCATCACAATGTGGCTGGCAAGTTCCTGGCACTGAAACCGGCCCTGTATGCGGCCGGCGATGGTGCGGTAACCTTCCGCAGCTTCCGCTATCGCGCGCTGGACTGAGCGCGCGCTGGAATCCCCAGACTTACCGGGTTCACTACATGTCAGTGCGCAACAAGAACGATGCCGCCACGCCGGCATTGGCGAAGGGCAAGGCCGCCACGATCAACGACATCGCGCGACTGTCGGGAGTATCGAAGAAAACGGTTTCAAGGATCATCAACAACTCGCCCCTGGTGCGCAAGGACACGCGCGACAAGGTCGAGGCGCTGATGCGCGAGGTCGGCTACACGCCTGATCCGCTGGCGCGTGGCCTGGCCTTCCGCCGCTCCTTCCTGATCGGCATGGTCTACGACAACCCGACCGCCCAGTACATCGTGGACATGCAGTACGGCGCGCTGGACGCGCTGCGCGGCTCCAGCTTTGAACTGGTGGTGCACCCCTGCGACAGCCGCAGCCCGGGCTACATCGACGGCGTGCGCCGCTTCGTGCAGCAGCAGAAGCTGCACGGGGTGATCCTGGTGCCGCGTGCCTCCGAAGACCAGGCGCTGGCCGACATGCTGGACGAGATCGGCTGCCGCTTCACCCGCGTGGCGGCGCTGCCGCTGGATGACAGCTCGCAGATGGTGGTCACCCACGACCGCGACGGTGCGGCCGAAGCGGCCGATTACCTGCTCTCGCTCGGCCACCGCGACATCGCCCTGGTGACCGGCCCCAGCGCCTACCGTTCCGCGCACGAACGCACGGCCGGCTTCATCGACGCGCTGTCCCAGCGCGGCATCGAGCTGCCCAAGGACCGCATCATCGAGGCCGGCTACACCTTCGAATCGGGCGTGGCCGCTGCCGAGAAGCTGCTGCTGGGCAAGCGCCGGCCGACCGCCATCTTCACCGGCAACGATGAAATGGCCGCCGGCATCTACAAGGTGGCGCTGCGTGCGGGCATCAACATCCCGCGCCAGCTGTCCATCGTCGGCTACGACGACAGCCCGCTGGCCTCGCGCCTGTGGCCGTCGCTGACCTCGGTGCGCCGCCATACCCGCGATACCGGCCGCACCGCCGCAGCAATGCTGATCCAGCCCGACAGCCAGGCCGCGCTGCAGATCGCCAGCGTGCGCCCGCACCTGATCGTGCGCGACTCCTGCCAGCCGCCAGAGGACTGAGGCCTTCGGCCTCAATCCGGTAGGTCACGACCGTTGGTCGTGACTCTCCAGCCCGGCTATCGTGCGACGCAAAATGACACCGGTTACCAACCGCCGCTAGAATCGACCATGAACCGCGCCGGGGCCGAACCCTTCGGCCCGCCCCCTGCTCTGGAGAAGCCATGTACTGCAAGACCCACTACGCCACCCATCCCGACGCCATCAAGGGCGCCAGCAACGACCAGCTGCGCGAGCTGTACCTGCTCGACGGCCTGTTCAATGCCGGCCAGGTGACCCTGAAGTACACCCACTACGAGCGCTTCGTGCTCGGCGGCGCCGCCCCGGTTGATGCCCCGCTGGCCCTGCCGGCGCAGACCGAACCGGCCTCGGCCGCTGGCCACCCGTTCCTGGAGCGCCGCGAGCTGGGCGTGATCAACGTCGGCAGCGGCACCGGTACCGTCACGGTCGATGGCACCGTCTACACGCTGGGGCCGAAGGACGGCCTGTACGTGGCCATGGGCAGCAAGGATGTCGTTTTTGCCTCGCAGGACGCCGCCAACCCGGCGCAGTTCTACCTGGCTTCGACCCCCGCCCATGCGCGCTTCGAAACCAGGCAGCTGTCGATCAAGGATGCGGTGGCGCTGGATCGCGGCGCGCTGGAAACCAGCAACGAGCGCACCATCTACCAGTACATCGTGCCGGCCACCTGCCAGTCCTCGCAGCTGCTGCTGGGCCTGACCGTGCTCAAGCCGGGCAGCGTCTGGAACACCATGCCGCCGCACCTGCACGACCGCCGCAGCGAGGTCTATTTCTACTTCGACCTGGGCGACAACGACCGCGTCTACCACTTCATGGGCGAACCGGACGCGCAGCGCCACATCGTCATGCAGAACAACGAAGCGGTGGTGTCGCCGCCGTGGTCGATCCACATGGGCGCCGGCACCAGCAACTACGCCTTCATCTGGGCGATGGGTGGCGAGAACCTGGATTACACCGACATGCACGTGCTGGACATCTGCCAGCTCAAGTAAGCCCTGCCCGGCCGCCGCGCGCCGGCGGCCGTCGCCGCACCCCCCGCTCGCCTCTACCAAGGAACGCATACGCAATGGCTAATCCCTTCAGCCTGGAAGGCAAGGTCGCTCTGGTAACCGGTGGCAATACCGGACTGGGCCAGGGCATCGCCGTGGCACTGGCCGCCGCTGGCGCCGACGTCGCCGTGGCCGGCATCGCCCCGCCCACCGAAACCATCGAAAAGATCACCGCGCTGGGCCGCCGCTGCCTGGCCATCGAAGCCAACCTGATCAGCATCGAGCCGGTGGCGCGCGTGGTGCGCGAAACCCTCGAAGGCCTGGGCGGGCTGGACATCCTGGTCAACAACGCCGGCCTGATCCGCCGCGCCGATGCGGTGGACTTCAGCGAGCAGGACTGGGACGACGTGATGAACGTCAACATCAAGTCTGCGTTCTTCATCTCGCAGGCCGCCGGCCGCCACTTCATCGAACAGGGCCACGGCAAGATCATCAACATCGCGTCGATGCTGTCGTTCCAGGGCGGCGTCCGCGTGCCGTCGTACACCGCCAGCAAGAGCGGCATCGCCGGCATCACCCGCCTGCTGGCCAACGAATGGGCAGGCAAGGGCGTGAACATCAACGCCATCGCGCCGGGCTACATGGCCACCGACAACACGGCCGCCCTGCGTGCCGATGCAGACCGCAACAAGGCCATTCTCGAGCGCATTCCGGCAGGCCGCTGGGGCAACCCGGAAGACCTGGCCGGTGCGGCGGTGTTCCTGGCGTCGTCGGCGTCCGATTACATCAACGGCGCCGTGCTGCCGGTGGATGGCGGCTGGCTGGCGCGCTGACGCGCACTGGCCTGGGTAGTGCCGGCCGCTGGCCGGCATCGAGGCGATGCTTTCTCCGTTCATGAGGTTGCCGGCCAGCGGCCGGCACTACCGGGGCTCCGCCATGCGCAACCTGTTGCTGCTGTTGCTGCTGTCATGCACCACCGCGCAGGCGGCGCCGGTGCGGCTGTTCATCGCCGGCGATTCCACCGCGGCCGAGTACGGGCCCGAGCGTGCGCCACAGGCGGGCTGGGGCCAGGCGCTGCAGAGCTACCTGGACCCGGCACGTTTCGAAGTACACAACCACGCCAAGGGCGGGCGCAGCACGCGCAGTTTCATCGACGAAGGGCGCCTGGACGCGATCGCCAGCGAGCTGCGCCGCGGCGATGTGCTGCTGATCCAGTTCGGCCACAACGATGCGAAGTTCGAAGACCGCACGCGTTATACCGATCCGGAGACTGACTATCCGCGCCTGCTGATGCGTTATGTGCAGGTGGCGCGCGACAAGGGCGCCACGCCGGTGCTGGTCACGCCGGTGGCGCGGCTGCTGTACGACTTCGGATCGCTGCTGGATACGCACGCGCGCTACACGGTGGCCATGCAGCAGCTGGCGGCGCGCGAGCAGGTCGCGCTGATCGAACTCAACGACCGCAGCACGCGCTGGATACGTGCGCTGGGCGAGCAGGGCGCGCGCCCGTACTTCCTGTTCGTGCCTGCGCAGGGCAAGGCCGATGGCACGCATTTCAGCGTGGCCGGTGCCAATGCAGTGGCCTGCCTGGTGCTGCGCGAGGCGGTGCCACTGCTGCCCGCACTGCAACCGGCGCTGGTGCGTGACATCGACTGCGATGTGATGGGCGCAGGGCAGGGCGCCGATGCGCAGCGACCCTCGCAGGTGATGCATGAAGACACGGTTGCACGCATGCAGCCCGGCCCGCATGGCGGCGCCGGTCCGACCACCGCGTACCCGTTCTTCGCCGACGCCGCGGACCTGCCGTTCGTGCTGCGCAAGCGCGTGCTGCACAAGGGCGCCGGCATCGGCCTGCACCCGCAGCACAAGGACGAGATCTACTACATCGTGAGCGGGCAGGGCAGTTACGTGCTGGATGGAAAGCAGCATGACGTGCGCGCGGGCCACGCGCTGCTGACGCGCACCGGCAGCACGCACGCGCTGCAGCAGGTGGGTGAGGAGGATCTGGTGGTGCTGCTGGCGTACCCGCGTTGAACCTGTAGAGCCGAGCCTATGCTCGGCTGCATCGATCGATGCGACCGCCGCTCCCGGCAAAAATGGATGGATGCACTAAGAGTCCATGACAAGGAATCCATCAGCCCGCTGCAGTATTTCCCTGATGACATCCTCTTCATCGAACTTCCGAAAAAGCGGGAGCTCGTCGTACTGGCCAAATCTGGCGGCTGCAATGAAGTGCCCGCGGAATACGACCATCCTCATTTCAGGTCGCGATGCAGCGACCTGTTTTCTAGCAGGCGCCCACGCTGAGGCTTCATCACTGAACGGCAGGTTGCCGATACGCGGCCATCTTCCCGTCTTCAGAGCATCCTGAAAAAGGAATACGTCCAGCACGCTGCGCACAGTGGGTATCTGCGCGATGGAAAGAGTGCGTGCTTTGGAGATGACAGGGAGAATACCGACATCCACATCCTGATATGCCCGGATGTAGCCGAAGCTCTGCTGCTCGGCATCCAATGGAACTGCAAAGATGTCTCCAGCGGCGACACGTATACGCTTCCTGGACTTCGTCTCAACTCTCGTTTGCATTAGCGAGCTATCTCTTATGGCCGAGCTTCAAGCCGGAGCGCAGGCCATGCACCGACAACGATCATTCGAGCGTTATCGCTTCGAGGCTTCCATGGGCCAAGGGCATTGGATCGAACGGGACAGCACGCAACATTGCTACGGTCCACGATTGAGATTCAAGGCCAATTGCGACATCGCCTCAAACCAGACGCGCCTAGAGCGGCCAGTCAGGTTATCAACGGCTCCGGCCCGAAGTGCTTCAGCCCCAGCCGCGCCAGGTCTTCCGGCCGCTCGAAATAGGCTTCGTCGAAGGCGTGCAGGGCGGCCTGCTCCTCCTCGGTCATCGCGCCGTACAGGTCGTGCAGCTGCGTGATCGCCGGGTCGTCCTCCAGCCGGTCCAGCAGGCCGCGCATGCCGGCCAGGATCGCGTGGGTCTGCACCGCGCCCATCGCCTGCAGCGCACGCAGCGCCAGCTGGCAGGTCGGGTCACCCCAGTTGCACAGGAACTGCATGAAGCCGCCGTTGTTGATGTCCGCTTCCATGCGCCACAGCGCCACCAGCTGCTGGTCTTCGTCGGACAGCGCATCCAGCGCCCATGCGGCTGCCTTCAGGCGCGCCAGCGCGGCCTCGTAGCGGTCATCCCACACCTGGTTGGGGATATCGACCACGCCCTGCTCGCGCGGCGGCAGCAGTGCGGGCCAGTTCACACCCAGGCCATCGGCGGTGGCAACCCAGTGCGCGCGCTGTTGGGCCGTGGCTTCGAACAGCGCGGGCGCCCAGCGCAGTGGCTGGCGGGTGCGGCGGCCATCGGCCAGAGTCAGCAGGATGAAGTCGTCGTTGAAGGCGACGTCGGTTACGCGCAGGCCGGCAAATTCTTCAGTCATGCCGTGGAGGATAGCGGAGAGCCAGGATTGGTCGCTAAACTTCAAAAGCTACCGACGCTTTTGAAGTTTAGCGGGGGCAGGGCTCTTCCGAGTCCTCCGGTAAGCAGGGTCTGGAACCCCACTGTGTTGTAAGACAATTTCCAATTATTTGCTCAGTCTGAACTATCGCCCGCTGCGCAGATGGCAGCGTCGGCCGCTAGGAGCGTTTGGGCAGCAGGTACAGCGACTTCCGCGATTGCGTTTACCACAAGAAGCAGGCTGTCCCTCGCGCTCTATCGGAGCCGGTGTGGCAAATTCGACGGCAAATCACAGTGTTTACTAAACCGGCGGGCTTAACTAACATCAAGTGTGGAAAATCACTATTTCTCTTGGGGGGGCGATGGCGGACCAGATTGAATCCAGCGAAATGGACGTGTCGAAAACCATATCGGAGCTTCTAGAAAGCCTTCCGATTGACGTTGATACGTTGATCACAAAATTTGACGGAAAGAATCAAAAGTCCGTCAAGGTAATGAGGTCCAAGGACGCACGCCAGAGTTTGAAGGGAGTCTACGCATTTGAGGCCGGCGGTGATTCGCCATTTGTTAGAACTATAAGAATCTATGGCCCGCTCGTTCCAGAGATAGAGAAAAATATACGAATTTCTTTGGTGTTTCCCACTGGGGCGGTTACCAGCCCGAAATCACTCGCCAAGAATGGTACATATGCCTACTTGGCAGTACATAGGGCTATTAGTGGCTTCGAAATTCATCCCAAAAATTCGCGAAAAGCAATTGAAGTGACCAAGCTGGAGGTGACTGGACACCCCTTCTCTGAGGTCGAGAATGCTGAGAAAAAACTTTCAGAAATAATAAAGATAAGAAATGAAATTTCAGCATATAAGAAGGAAAAGTTGGCCGAATTCGAGTCTCTGAAGCTCGAGAGGGATGCCTTGCAAGAAAGAGTTGACTCGCTAACCTTGGAGTCGGAAACAACCAAGGATGAAGTCGATGAGGCAACCTCTGAGCTCGAAGGTCTCAGGTCATCAATTTCTTCGGAATCGGCGACAAGGGATAAATTGATCGCCGAGAATAGAGTCGCTCAGAATACAGTTACCCAGCTTGGCGAAAAGGCTGAGAGCCTAAACAAATCAGTCAGTAATGGAGAGATAGAGCTCCGCAAGCTTACTGACAAAAGAAGACTGATCTCTGATGAATTTAGTTCATTTGTGGACGAGGGGCGAGGGCAAGCCAGAGTGTACGGCTGGATATCGTTGATTCCCGCAATAATGGCGGCAGTCGCGCTGGCTTTTCTAATATACGGTGGTTGGAATTTTGCCAAGCTTGCGGTGGCTACCCCCACGCAAGCGTACGCATATTTCATCCAAAGATTGCCCTACACTGCAGCGACCTTAACCATCGTAGGTATTCTTCTGGAGATACTTCGACAAATCGTTAAGAAGATCATGACGATTCATGAGGATCGTCTTGCTCTCGCACGTCTCCTTGTGATTGCTAGAGACGCGACATATGCGAGTGCCACAGATCTTGACATGGATGAGGATGAAATATTTACCCAGCGAATGAAAGTCAAAATGCAGCTACTGAAGGCTCATCTCGGATTGGAAAATCCCCAGCAAGATGCGATCAGCAACAGTGGAAACGACGTGGGTGATTGATTGCAGGCTGAAGTTTCGTTCTCTCACACGTCCCCGCCGTCCGCCCACCCCTCACCCGTACCCGCCTGGAACACGCGGTCATCGGCCTGCACGTCACCGGCGGGCAGGTGCGCCTGGTCGGCCAGCGAGGCGTAGATCGGGGTGAAGTCCGGCGACGTCGCCTGCATCAGCTGCTCGAAGTTGTCGATGACGAAGTAGGTCTTCTGGAAGGTATCGATGCGGTACTTCGTGCGCATGATCCGCTGCAGGTCGAAGCCGATGCG
>PJTT01000343.1_pt1 | contig 46776 bp, 39 predicted proteins | sample 1512261 | NCBI WGS metagenome assembly PJTT01 (sample SAMN08177685, study PRJNA422409) | Soil metagenome, whole genome shotgun sequencing project. | isolation source: Soil (2) enriched on wood chips | place: USA: Madison | collected 2015-01-15 | reverse complement strand
TGAATAATATCTTCGGCATCCTCATCAGTAGCCACTTTGCCACGTATAAATCGCAGCAATTGCTTGCCATATTGATTTACCGTTTGCACAATATTTTTTCGTTGCTCGACCATTAATAGTTCCATTTCATCTTACTATATAGCATACAAGACGAACGAACTGCAATTTTACTTTAAATAAATAACAATAAATATCGTGCGGCTTTTTATCAAACTATACAGCAGCGTGTCAAGAAGTATTTGAATACCTGAAAAATAAATTCTCCTTTTTTTAAAGTAAAAAAATGTCTAGCACGTCTGCCCTATTAAACAACAATTATCAAGCTGTTTCTATAAAGTAACGCCCGACAAAATGTTGAATTTTTTTCGAAATAATTTAAAGTAAAAATCCAGGACGGCCGTCTTCCATTATATAACAACACAATTTTTAATCATTACAAACAACAATTAATAACATGAAAAAGGGACAATTTTTTCTGCCCAAAATAATAGGGGCAACAGTAATAGTGGGTATTGCTACATTGCTAATGGCAACTATTTTTAAATTACTAATGGTGGCAAGTGTTATAGCCATTGCTGTACACCTTATAGGCCGAAGGTGGAGTAAGAATAGAATGAACAGGTTTGGCCAAAGGCAATACCAACAAGGGTTTGGTTCCGGCTACCATGGTGTACATGCTATAGATAAGTCATCCTACTATGAGCCTGAGTATGTAACGCCGGTAAACTACACAAAGCGTGCATCAGGTATTATTCCTATCAACTAAAAGAAAGTAAAAATCAATTTCAAACAAAAAAATAATAGCGAATAAAATGTTTCAAAATAGAACAGCGCAAGGCGCAAGAGCGGAAAAACAATTCGGTAGATTTGGTCATGGATGTGGCGGATTCGACAATCATAAATTCGGCAAACACATGCCGCATTGGATGCAAAAATTTGCAGGCAACTGGACTAATAGAGTGCCGGTAAATATTGAAGAAAGCGATGAAGCTTATATGATGTCGGTATATGCAGCGGGCTTAGTCAAAGACAATTTTACCATATCGGTAAAAGATGATGTATTGTCTATAGCCTATAAAAGTGAGGCTGGTAAAGCATCTCAGGAATTTAAACATCAGGAATTTATAGCCGATAATTTCGAACGCTTGTTTCAGCTCAACACCAAAGTGATGACGGATAGCATCAGTGCAACTTACGTCGACGGCGTGTTGAAAGTAACCTTGCCTAAAAATCCGGAAACTACCAAGCCTGCTCAAAAGGTGGTAGTAGAGTAGCTTTGAGTGTCTGTAGTAGATGAAAGGACGGCTCGTCATTTCGAGCGAAATGCAATGGAGCCGAGAAATCTCTTAGACCAATTAGCGTCTAAGAGATTTCTCCATTTCGCTGCGCTACAGTCGAAATGACGAGAACGGATTTTTACAACAACCCTACTTCTGTCATAAATACTTCTATGAAAGATACTTAGCTACAATAGGTAGTCTGCGACCGATACCAAAGGCTTTGGAGGACACACGGATAATAGGGCAGAACTGATTGCGCTTGTATTCGTTGCGGTTTACCATTTGTAATATTCTTTTTACCAACGCCTCGTCGTAACCCAATGCTACAATAGCGGCAGGACCTTTGCGTAGCTCAATATACTGATACAAAATTTCATCCATCACTTCGTAAGGCGGCAGGCTATCGCTGTCTTTTTGATCCGGGCGTAACTCAGCCGAAGGTGGTTTTGTAATAATATTTTCCGGTATTATTTCGCCATTGCGATTGATGTATCTGGCCAATGCGAAGACCTGCATTTTATACAAATCGCCAAGAATACCAAGGCCTCCCGCCATGTCGCCATACAGTGTTCCATAGCCTGTAGAAAGCTCACTTTTGTTAGAGGTGTTAAGCAGTATATAGTTGAACTTATTGCCCAAAGCCATAGCCAGCGCGCCTCTGATGCGTGACTGTATGTTTTCTTCGGCTACGTTAAAAGGCAGTTCGTTGAAGATTGGTTTCAACGAAGTTTCGTAAGCATCAAAGATATTTTTGATGGCAATCGTATCGTAACGGTTGTCTAGATTTTGTGAAAGCTTTTCGGCATCTGCTACCGAATGTCCGGTAGAAAATTGCGAGGGCATCAATAGTGCATGTACATTTTCTTTGTCCAATGCAGCTACTGCCAGTGCCAATGTAACTGCACTGTCGATACCGCCGGAAGAAGCCACTATAGCCTGTTTGAATCCCATCTTCTCGAAGTACTGTCTGATGCCCATTACGAGTGCATAGTAAATACGCTCTATATTGTACTCAGGCTGAAATGAAGTTAAGGTTATTTCATGCTCCGGTAATTCATTGGCGTGTTGGATAATAGCCTCCTCAAAGCCTTTACCAGACCAGTTTACAGCTTGCAGAGATTCTTCGAAGAAAGGTAATTGTTGAACAAGGTTGCCATCGCTATCGCATACAATTGAGCCACCGTCAAATACTATTTCCGTTTGCGAACCAACGGTATTGCAGTATATCATAGGCAGATTGTACTTACGGCAATTTTGTTTTACAATAGCCAGGCGGTCTTCGGCATGTGTGTAATCAAATGGCGATGCACTCAGGTTAATCATCAACTCAGGCTGCTCCTTAATAAGCGTATCCATAGGGCGATGGCGATACAACGGATTGTCACTCATGTCCCAGATATCTTCGCAAATAGTCACGGCTATTTTGCTGCCTTTGAATGAAATAGTTTGCCATTCATAAGCAGGCTCGAAGTAGCGGTACTCGTCGAATACATCATAATTAGGCAGCAAGGTTTTGTGTATTACTTGTTGCACTTTTTTATCGTAGAGAAAATAGGCACTGTTGAATAAATCTTTGCCCTCGTATTGCGGGTTACGCGCGGGGCAACCTACCAGCACGCCAATGCCGTCACTTGCTTCTTTGATTGTGTCAATCGCACGCAAACAACTTTCTACAAAATCGTCAAACTCCAGAAAGTCGCGCGGCGGATAGCCACATACCGCCAGCTCAGAGAAGACAATCAACTCGCCGCCCCGTGCTTTTGCCTCCTGTATTGCCGCTATTATTTTGGCAGTGTTGGCTTCGAAGTTTCCTATATGGTAGTTTTGCTGTGCAAGAAATATTTTCACAATGGATGTTTTAGTGTGTACAAATGATGCGCCGTTCGTCGGTCAGATAAAACTATTGTTTCACAAATTTAGCAATGCCGTAACCCTTTGCAGTAGCGACTTTGAGTAGATACACGCCGGCAGAAAGATTATCAATGGCTATTTTATTAGCCGTTACTTTTTGCGAAGCAACTACTTTACCGGTTATGTCTGTAATCACAGCATGGGTTATTTCGTAAGGTGCACTTATTGATATAATATCTGTTGCAGGATTTGGGTAAACTTGCGCCTGTATTATGTTTGCAATATTGTTTATGCTGGTTGTATGATATTGCTTGTTGAAGAATTTCCAAACTTCTATTGCGTAGTCAAATTCGCCACCCGTCAAAGCATTATCATACCAAAGGTGCAGTCCGCCGTTTATTCTAAATAGCTCCACCATAGCTTTGCCTGAAGCATTAGAATAAATATAGTGGTCAAGCGAGATGCCATCGCTATTTGCATCCGGTACATTTACTACCTCAGGTGTTGCGCTGCAATCATTCAGTGTTGCCCATTTGCTTATAAGATTGTCGACACTCAAGCCTACTGCGACGTCGCCTAACACTGGAAAAGTAGTAAAGCCCTCGTAGGTAATTACATCATCGGCAGTGCCATGAAAATGTGCTGCAGGTATTTGCTTCGAAGGCGCACATTCTGGCAGTGCCAGTGCGTAAGTACCTGCAAGGCTTGCTGCTGCTGCAAATCTGTTGGTTGACTCACAGGCAAGGCGTTGCGTCATGAAGCCACCCATCGACATGCCACATATATAATTGCGCTCGGCATTGATATTGTAGTGTAACTGTACAGAGTCCATCATGGCGTTGATAAAACCAACGTCATCCACATCTTCATTGACCACTATCTCTCCAAAGCCGGTAACAGTTACGGCGATGCCATTATTCCAGGCCGACTCTATAACACCGACAGGGCTTGCAAAATCCAATGCTTGCGGCGACGCAACTATAATATTGGCAGTATCAGCAATAGCCGAAATACCTGTTCCCATAATATCCGTCATGCTGCCACCGAGGCCATGTAAAGCAACGATAAACGTAGCGGGAACATCAGCATTGTAGCTATCGGGCACATACAACGTGTAGGCGCGCGTGCTGCCGTCAAAAGTAAAAGTGTGATTGGTCCAGCTTGCGAAAGATGGTAAGCTAAAAGTAATCGCAGCAAAAAGGTAAAGGATTTTTTTCATCGTGGTATGCTTAAGGTTTGAATTAAAATGGTAGCAAAAATACCGCTAATACTTTTAATAAAATAGCGGCACTACACATGGTTATGGGTAGGCTACACACCCTTTTATGGGGAAAGCAAAAATTAAACGCCCTGTTAATTTTGTGTTTTAAAAATGTTAAAAATACAGGTTCGGATTTGGTGATAAGAAAGAACTATTCATACAGATGTTTAGAACTGAAGAAAATAGTCGGTATTTTCCTGTTACTCTGCTGTGCTGTGAATAGTGGATGGGGGCAAACGAAAACGTACTTAAAGGGAGATGTGACGGGGAATAGACAGGATGTAGCTGCTCTCGGACCCGGCGACTGTGCTATTTCCACGCCGCTATCCTCGCATATCGCTGGAATAGTGCCTACATTTCGATTTTATTACGGGTCGGGCATGCTTAATGATGCTACAGTATTGGCTGCAACCATGACATCCAGCAAACTCTCCGCAATCGTTGGATTGTCAGGAGGTAACGCCTATTTGCAGTTTAGAGCGACCGGATATACTCCAATGCCAGCAGGTAAAAGCGTATACATTAAAATTGGCACGAAGCCGGTAACAACAGGATTAACAGTATCAATTGGAGGCTTATTGTCTGTCGGAGCGACCAAGCCAATTGTTGGGAGTTTGTATGCTGGAGCAGCAAATTATGTTTTAGGTACTTCTTCAGAAAACACTGGCTCCATACCTGCTCTTTCGTCATTTAATACCGAATTTCTAATAGATAAAAGTGGAATTTGGCATGTGGGAATTCATCCTTTGGATAAAATAACCACCTATAATTCGGCGAGAATTAAATTGGTTAACCCTGCTGGCGCGTTGACAATTGCAGACCTTAGTAAGATTGAAATGAGCGTTCACAACGCATTCTATTATAGCGCTTCCGGCTCGGCTTGCAATATCAACCCCATGTTCGCTACTCGAGGAGAAGTAAACGGTATATCACTCGACTTGGGTAGCGTTTTATCTGGCTTGAGTTTGGACACAATTATAGCCAATCCGCAATCCGCTATTGATAGTAATAGTGCGACCTACTGCGCTTTTCGTTCAGGCCTATTAAGCTTAGGCGCTTTAAGTTCGGTATCGCAGTCCTATTTGTTTGACCATACAACTGCGGCGGGCGATGGCTTGCGCTTGCAATTGTCTATTCCTAATACGCTCTTATCCGTTGCACTGCTTAACAATATAAGTATTGATTTTTATCGTAACGACTCGCTGAAGTCGAGTGATACATTAGGCAAACGCTTGCTGGGGCTGGATTTGCTGACGCTGCCTTTGCTAAGCGATGGCTATCGTGCTGTAGATGCAGCACTAAGACCAACTACAACATTTGACCGTGCAACATTAAATCTTGGTGGTGGTATTTTAAGCGTATCGCTGCTTGGTGCCGGCATCAGAGTACACGAAGTAGCTATCGCGCCATCGGTGCCTGCTATCACGGTTCAGCCCATGGGCGATACAGTTTGTCAGGGCGATGCGATAGCATTGTCGGTAACTGCAGCACCTGCTGCTTCCTATCAATGGCAGTTATTAAGCAGTGGCACCTGGACAGATATTGCCAGCGCAACATCTGGCAATTATACTACTACCAGCACATTGCCGATGAATGGAAATAATTATAGAGTACGCGTAACCGGCTCCGGAGGTTGTCCGCAAACAGTTAACTCAAACAATGCACTTATTGGCGTGAAAGCCAAGCCTGCTATGCCCGCTATTACTTTCGGGCCTTAAGCTTAAACGTAAATTTTTAATCAATTTTTCAACAACAATAAAAACCAACAAAATGAAAAGAATCAACTTCAAAAGCCTTGTGCTTATTCTCGCTTTAGTAATATCAGGTATTTCCTCCTTTGCAGCAAAGGTATACTATGTATGCAGCGGAGAAACATTTACCATCAAAGCGGGTGAGGCGTCAGCTACAGGAATGACTTATGATTGGACAGGGGCCAGCCTGTCATCGAGTGTTACTACTTACAACCTGGTTGCCATAGCACCTACTATAACTGCGGGAGGCGCATATCAAACACTCACCTACAGTCTTACAGTAACTGAGAATGGTTGTCCTTCAACACCTGAAACTTTTACAGTGTATGTTTTACCTCCAATACAAGTGGATATAACTGGTGCGGATGCAGTGTATTGTTCTGATGTGGCCATATCTGACGTATTAACAGCAACTGTACTAAATCCTGAAGTGACAGATTTGCCGCCTGGTGTTGCTGCAAACGTGTACGCATGGACTGGTACTGCGACTGGTTCGGCTGCTACCTTATCAATCACTGCTGTCGGTACTTATGATGTTACAGTAAGTTATTCATTACCTACCAATGATGGTAGTAAAGTCGGGCTGTGTGATGCTACCGATGAATTGACAATTACTACTACAACGCCTCCTACAATACCAACTATCTCTTTCGAATAGTATCTCATGAAGGCTGTACTCACTATTCCTTTATTGCTGGTTTCGGTTTCGGTCTGTGCTCAGGCAGAAACCGAAATTGTGCATATATGCGCCGGCGATACCTTAAGGATGCGTGCCTATTCGCCTGATGCCTTGTCGTATCAATGGTACAAAAATGAAGAAATTTTAGAGGGTGCAACTGACGCGGTTTACACTATACGCGAGTCGGGCACTTATACCGTGGAAGCCCTTAATGCTGCGGGTTGTACGGCACAGGCAATCAAAAAAGTATTGATAATACAAGACTTGCCGAAGGCTGTAAATGATGCTGCTTTTGTAAGGCGAGAGGTTACAACACCGATACCAATTTTAAACAATGACCTAACGGTATGCAGTGCAATTGATACCGGTAGCTACGAGATAGTAAGTGCTGCTGCAAAAGGAAATGTTACTGTTCACAATGGGGTTGCATTTTACATGCCGTTCCCTTTAGAGAGTGGCATCGATACATTCACTTATCGCTTCGCAGATGAAATGGGTACGCTGTCGAATATAGCAACGGTATTTGTGACTATTGATAATAATCCTGGTGTTGTGGTATTTCCTAACCCGACCGACCGTGACGTGAATATAAAAATACTCGATGATAAAATCGTTGCCTGGAAACTGATTGACGTGCTTGGCAGAGTTTTTATGCAAGAGAATGTCGTAGACAAAGGCTTCAAAATAGATATCAGCCATCTCGCTGCAGCGCCCTATATTTTTACCTTTTACACAAGTAATAATCTGGTGTACAACGTGAAAATTATTAAGCGATAAAATTTATTATCGACAAACAAAAAGAGCAAGTTCTGATGAAAGAACGTGCTCTTTTGTTTTGCCTGCAAGGCTATTTTTTTAAAGAGAATTTACTACGTAGAAGTAGACTACTTATACTGCTTCTGATAAAACTTCTTGTACACGCTATAATCTTTACTCAACAATAGCTTATCCAGATTCTCTTGAGAGATTACCGATAAGTCATAGTCCGCGGGATTTTCATATTCCCTGAATATAGTCTTAAAGGCTTTCAGTTCTGCTATGTATTTCTTTGCTTCGGCAGCATTCGGAAATTCCCGGCATATAATCATGCCTTGCCCTGATTGCAGCGGCGACAAAGAAGTCGTAAGATTTTTGGCTGAATGCTTTGTTTTATTATAGTCATTCAATCCCGATTTTAGACCCATCAATCTTCCGTCCAAAGAAGTAGAATAGACAACTGCGTAATGCTTGCCAGCAGGCGCATACGCGTAACTGCTTGTTGTGTCCGCGCCGGTAGCCGTTGGTGCTATTTTAACAGGAGCAGCAGTATCAACGGATGGTGTTAACGCCGTGGTTGTATCAACACTTGCGCTTGATGCTGCTGTAGTTGAAGTATCGGTTGCAGATGCACTGGTTGCCGGCAAAATAGTAGTGTCTACCGGTGCAGGCGGTGGTGTATTTGCCTTTATGTAATTGAGTAAATCCGTAGCCCAACCTGCCAGCGAATCTTTGGGGTTCATAGCCAAAAACTGCGTAAGCATTGTATCTGCTTTCAGGAAGTTACCGTTGCCCGCAAGTGCTGCGGCTTTCACGATGTTGTATTTCTTTTGAAAACGTGCTGCCTGTCCGGGGTATAGCCTTTCAACTTCGTCCGTACGTACCAGTACTTCCGCATATTTGCGCTCGTTCAACAGGTCGTAAGTTTTGTCGTAGTGGCTATTTATGCTCTCTTTGGCTTCGCCTGCAACACTGCCTGTGTTCTGTGCTTCTTTCAATAATTTAGCCCATTCAGATGCTGCGTATTTAGATTGCAGCTCCGCATTATATCGGTTTGCTTCCTCTACCTTATTGTCTTTCATGGCCATCAGGTAGCGATGGTACAATACCTCGGCACTATATTTATGCTCAGGATACCTTTTGTCCAATGCATCGTAAGTTGTATTTGCTTTAGGGTAATCCATCACCAGCGAATAGTAGGCCTTACCCAATTGGAAATAGGCATCTTCCAGCTTCTGATTGGCTTTCTGAATGTCCTCCGGTGTGCGCGGAATAGCTGCAATCAGCGAGTCTTCATCCGGCAATCTGCTACGTTGCAATTCCTCAGCCGAAATAGCGTCATCATCTTCAACATCGTCAAATGCGCCGCCAGTTGTACTGCGGTTCCAGTTATCTTTCAGGGTACGATTACCCCATTTCATTTTAAAGTCATTTTCGCCCTGCTGCATCAAAATAGGATTTGCAAAGTACCATTGCGTGCTGCCACCACCCATGCCAGGCATCGTACTCGATGCGCCTGCCGGTGCTGCACTCGATGCAAGGAATGCGCTGTCATTCATCATGCGCTCCAGTTCGCGTATATACTTGCGGGCGTTCGCACGTTGCTCTTTTTCTGATAAAGTAGAGAGGTGTAACAGGCTATCCTGCTTCTGTACTTCACGCGCCGGTGCTGCTATACGGTCAAGCGATAGGGAGCGTTGCTTGGCATCGGTATAGGCCGGCTCATCTCTATCTGTAAGGAACATGGCGGCGCTGTCGTAAGAGGCTTTGGAAAGCGCATAGTCGTTGCGCTTATAATATTCATCGCCCAATGCAGCAAAGCTCAAGCCTTTTTGTTTTCTGTTATTCTGGTTGAAGTCAACACTTTTTCTAAAGCTGGTTAAAGCCTTGTCCGATGCATTGTTTTTCAACTCCGCCTTACCCAATGCAAAATAAATCTGGTCGTAATATGGACGGTATTTTGAGTCGATAGCCATCTTCTCCAGCATATCTGTAATACCGGCATTGTCGCCATTAGAGGCAAGGCTATTAAACGCAATATTTTTACGTGCATAAAAGTCCATGTCGAGCGCAGGATGCAGGTCTATGGCTATATTGAAGTATTTTTCGGCTGCTTCATAGCTGCCATTATTTTGCAGCAATTGCCCATTCAAAAAGGCGGCGCGCTGGCGTAACCAATCCGGCTGGTTTTTGTCTTCTGCCACTATCGAAAGCGATGAAATAGCCTTGTTATAATCATTGCGGTTTAGGTCGATATAGGCTTGCTCCAGCGCCAACTGACCTTTCAAGCGTTCGGGAAAATTAGGATCATTAGCCAATATATCCAGCAATGCCTGAGCCTGCCCCTCCTGCTTATCCTGCGTAAAGGTGCGCGATAGCCACAACATGGCTTCATTCTTAGACGTCTTGTGGTCGATAATGCCGGCAAGCCCATCTTTATCATCTTCGGCAAGGCTCGAAAGTTCAGCCGCAGTGAGTTTGGTTTTTGCTTTTTTCGCTTCCTCTTTTCTATCTAATTCTGCCTGCGCCACAATGTATTTGAATGAAGCCGCTGCATTTTTATAGTCGCCTTTGTAGTAGAATGCCTGACCGGCAAGCAGGTACAGGTTGTCAGCCCATTTTGTACGTGGGTCGTGTATTTGAATACCAACAGAAGCCTTGCTGATGATGGTGTCCATATCAGTCTTTAACTTGGCAGAATCGCGGTCCGGATTGAATGGAAATAGGGCTATCGTGCTATCGTAATTGTCGATTGCAGCCCGCCGCATATTGTCCTCTGCCTCCTCCATTTTTTTATTGGCGTTGAAGAAGTAATTATACCGCGTAAAAGTATTTTGTATTACCTGTCGGGGAATACTCCATTTCTTTTTCCGCATCTTTTCGTTGGAATAGGCCTGCTGCTTTTTCTTGATTTTCAGTTCCAGTGCAAGGCCCTTTTTCTTTTCGTTTTCCTTGACTTTTTCCTTGCGCGCTGCCTCCCGTATCTCTTTGACTTTTGCCATGCTATCTGCCCGCGCCAGCCGCACTACCTTCATGCTGTCGAGGTAGGCTTGCCGCACCGTTCGCGTGCTGTCAAGTACGGCTTTCATACTATCGTTATAGGCTTTTCGCACCGCGACCATACTATCGAGTGCTTGTTTTCGCACCGACCGCACACTGTCGTTAAAGGCCATACGCACGGCTTTCATACTGTCGAGGCTCCGCTTTCGCACCGCCGCCACGCTATCTTTATATTGGTCGCTTTGCCGGTATTCTCTTATGGCAGCCAGACTATCTGTTATTCGTTGTCGCACAACTTTGGTGCTGTCTAAAATGCGCTGCCGCTCAGCCTGTTGTGCTGCCAGCGCGGTTTTTAGGCTATCGTTGTATCGCTGCCGCTCAGCAGTAAGGCTATCTGCCACACGCTGCCTTTCGGCTTTAACTGAATCATTAAATTTCTGCTGTACAAGGCGAATGCTGTCCAGACGCTTTTGGCGTGCAAGGTCCAAGCTATCATTGTATTGCTTGCTGCGCAAATAAGAGCGGATAGCGGCTATACTATCAGCCACACGCTCCCGCTCTGCTTTAATGCTGTCGTTGCGCTGTCTTTGCACAAGACGCATTGCATTAAGGCTATCGGTACGCTGTTTTTGCGCATTGCGAATGCTATCAGTATTTTGTGCGAATACCGATTGTGTATTTGTAAGAAAAAAAAGAAATATTAAAAGTCCTGAAAGGAAATAAAAACGCCTGTTCAATTTATGTCGCTGCTTTATGTACAACGTTACCGTTTAATAACTGAAAATGAAAAAAAATATTATACCTGAAAAGGAAAATCGGACAAAATAATAGAATATTCTGGTTAATCACTACTTTAGGGGCTAGATTGAAAGCAAAAACAGTGTCAGGATGCATTTACTGCCTATATTGCAACAGCGATATAGCGGAAAATTAATGATAATATAAAAGCTTCAAAAAAAAATTTAAAAAAAAATCCAATAACAGTTGCAAGTCCGAAAAATTTTTATGTATTTTGGATGCGATTTAGAAAAAGACCACAAATATTATGAACAAAAAAGTATTATTGGTGTCCGCCATAGCGCTTGCGGGCCTGTTTATGGGAAATACCGTTCATGCACAGGAAAGTGACGAAATGGTACCGGTTTACCGTTGGTTTCACTCGGTTGACAGAAACTATGTAACCCTGGCTGACGGAGAATTTCAGGAAGGCCAATTGCTTAATTGGAAATACAAGGATAAAACCCTGATGTTCTACGCGTTTCGCGAGCCGGGGCCAAACCGTGTAGCTGTTTATAGCTGGTTTAACCCAACTACTAAAGACCTTGCCAGCATTGCTGAAGATGAATATACAGATGACCACATGCTGAAAATGGGTTATACCATGAAAAGGCTTCAGTTCTATGCACCAATCCGTCGTGGCGAAAACCGCGTAGCGGTGTACCGTTGGTTCATTCCTAAAACCAAAGATTGGGTTACTATCCCTGAAGAAGGCGATACCGATGCTTATGGTAAAAAAGGCTATCGTAAAAAAGCGTTCCAATACTATGGTATCAAACGTGGTGTTGACGAATCTATGTACGAGCAAGAACTTTAATCGTAACGATTTTTGATATTATATAAATAGCCGCTGCATTATTGTAGCGGCTATTTGTTTTGGTTGCTATGAAATTAGAAAATGTTGATTCGAGCCTATTTATTACAAAAATAACGCTGCCAATTCAACCAATGTATTTTTGCGCAACTAATTGAAGCAAATTTGCGAAGTAGAGAAATCTAAACGTGCGCATAAAAGATCTCTCCATGCGAAAATCTTAATCAAATGGCAAGGCCATTTGGAATTTTCTTAGTCGAGATGACGCGCGGGAAAAGTATTTTAATCCTTCTTGCGAAGGTTTAAATCCTACGACAACAACCCTTCTATCTCCGAAAATACAGAGTCCGGCAAAGCCTTTTCCCAAAGGGTAGCATGTAGCAGGTTCATAATAGGCATCTCAATAGACAAGGTTTCCGCTATTTTTTTCATGCCACGCACGGCATGATAGCCCTCTGCTACCATACTCATTTCGGTAGTGGCCGACATTACAGAATAGCCTTTGCCTATCAACGTTCCGAACGAACGGTTGCGGCTGTGTGGAGAATAGCAGGTTACCAGTAGGTCGCCCAGGTAGGCGCTGGTATGAAAATCAGGTTCTTCATTAGATGGATGTACCTGCTGAAACTGCACTTGCAGAAAACGATACATTTCTCTGTAACAATTGGTAATGTATACGCTTAGGAAATTATCGCCATAGCCCAGACCATGAGCAATACCGGCGCCAACGGCATATATATTTTTGAGTACAGCCGCATACTGTGCGCCCCACAAGTCGTGGTTTACCGTGGTGCTGATATAGTCTGTTCTGAACTCTTTTGCAATACTTTGCGTAAGCGCATCATTCAATCCACTGAAGGTAAGGTAGCTCAATCGCTCTTGTGCAACTTCTTCCGCATGGCAAGGTCCCGTAATAGCCACATAGCTATTTTCATCCACGCCACATTGCTGTTTCAAATAATCATTGAGCAGTAAATAGGCTTCGGGTAAAATACCTTTAACGGCACTAATAATAGTCTTTTGCACCAGCGCGCCGTCAGGCAATGTATTGAGTACCGGCAATAAATAGGCAGATGGAACGCAGATAAGCAAAATATCACATTGACTTACGACCGATTTTATATCAGTAGTGGGTATCAATGTATTGGGTTGGAAAGATACGGAAGTAAGATAATGAGGGTTATGGCCTCTTTTTTCGAGATGCTTTACCGAGGTTTCATTGCGCATCCACCAGTAAATTTTATGCCCGTTATCTGTCAGCATTTTAGCCAGAGCCGTTGCCCAGCTTCCGTTTCCGATAATTCCAATCATGTACTCAGGTGCTTATTTTCGGCACGGAAGGTACTATCTTAAAGGCTAAATAAAAATTTTACTTTTCTCTACAGGTAATACCCGATAGCTTGGGTATTTTTGTGGAATGCGCATAGCTAAGCGTCTTCCCTATTAGTGACTATAGATAAAATTACGCTCAACGACCTGTCTTTTTTCAAAGGAGAACATAGTGTATTTTCCCTGCTTAACCGCTGTACCACGCAAGCCGGTGCAGATATACTGCGCCAATATGTACAGCGTCCGCCGGATACTTATGAAACCTTGCTCGCGCGGCAGGACGCTGTTAAATTCTGGATGCAACATGCTGATAAATGGACCGGCGCGATCAGTAACGGCACATTGGTAATGATAGAGAAATACTACGAGTCGGCGGATGGGATGAGCTATCGCCCCAATGGCTTCTCGCTTTTGCTCGACTCTATTGTGCAGAAAGTTTTTAACCGCGACCAGTATTCTTTCATACGGTTTTCTGTTTCTCACTTGATAGATTTCCTGAAAGGTTGCCGCGAACTGTTGCTGCTAAACCAATTCAACCCACCACCGGCTATCGGAGCCGAGCTCGATGCGATGGAAAGAGCGCTGGAAATGCCGCTATGCAAAACGCTGGCCGACACGCCAGCAAAGGCTTCGCAGAAAATGCTGCTGGAGCTGAGCTATAAAGCCCGCCGCGAAATTAAACATGTAGTGCTGACGCTTATCGCTGGCTACGCAAGATTAGATGCGCTGCAATCAATGGCGGTCGCTACGCGCGAGCATGGCTGGCAAATGCCGGAACTGTTGCCTGCGCAGTCTTTGATTTTTAGCGCTACGCAAATGTATCATCCGCTGCTGAGCAAGCCGGTAGCTTACGATATCGAAACCCGACGCGCGCGCAATTTTACTTTTCTCACCGGCGCAAATATGTCGGGAAAAAGTACCCTGATAAGGTCGATGGGCGTAACGGCACTATTGGCGCACATGGGCATGGGCGTGCCTGCGCAGGCGTTACGCATCAGTTTTCTGGAAGGTATAATTACCAATATGCATGTGGAAGATGATATACTGCTGGGCGAGAGTTATTTTTTTGCAGAAGTAAAGCGCATGAAACTAACCGCTCAAAAACTCAATAATAGCCGCTATCATCTGGTATTGATGGATGAGCTATTTAAAGGTACGAATGTGCACGATGCCTATGAGTGCAGCCGCGCCGTGATTGATGGATTGCTTTCGCAGGAAGATAATATGATGGTATTGTCCACGCACTTATACGAGCTTTCGGATGGGCTGAAAGATAATACTGCCATAGCGTTCAGGTATTGCCATACACAAATAGACGCTGATGGGAAATATCACTTTACCTACCATCTTAAAGAAGGGGTGTCGAACGACAGGATAGGCTATTTAGTACTAAAACAAGAGGGCGTGCTGGATTTGCTGCGCAAAAAGTAGAATACAAAAATTGGTTTCGCTGCTAATAGAATAGGGTATCGTTATAAGCCAGCCGCAATATGTCCGTAGTAATTGTGCTAACTTTGCGGCGGCTTACAGCCAATATTGAATTATGACAATAAACGAACAACAAGACCAGATAATAGAGGAGTTTGCCTATTACGACGACTGGATGGAAAAGTACGAGCACATTATTCAATTGGGCAAAGAATTGCCGTTGATTGATGAGCAATATAAAACAGAAGACCATTTGATTAAAGGCTGCCAGTCGCGTGTATGGCTGCATGCCGATTATAAAGAGGGCAGAATAGATTTCTCGGCTGATAGTGATGCTATTATTACAAAAGGCTTGGTAGGATTGATGATATCTGTATTATCCGGCCATACACCAAAGGAAATTGCTGAAGCAGATATTTACTTTATTGATAAAATAGGCTTGAAAAGTCACTTGTCGCCTACCCGCAGCAATGGCCTTTTATCGATGCTGAAGCAAATGAAATTGTATGCGCTGGCGCTGGTAAGCACACAGTCTTAAATCAAGCAAAATATAACCAATGATGAACCTGAGAGATAAAATAGAAGATGCGCTGCGTACGGTTTTCGACCCGGAAATACCGGTAAACATAATGGAGCTGGGACTTGTGTATGATATCAAGATTGAAGAGGGTGGTGATGTACAAATCATCATGACCCTGACAGCGCCGGCTTGCCCTGCAGCGGGAGAAATAATCTTTGATGTACAAAGCAAAGTACAGGCTATTGAAGGGGTGTCGGACGCGCACGTACAACTAACCTTTGACCCGCCCTGGAGCAAAGAGATGATGAGCGAGGAAGCCAGGCTGGAACTGGGTTTCATGTAATCGTGCTTGATAGTCGCCGGATTATAATATTATTTGCATCAAAGCTGCAAGACGCCATCGTCTTGCAGCTTTTTTCGTTTTATGTTTAGCTATTTTGCAAGTAATTACGAGGATGTATTTTATAGCAATCATTTGCGCAGCGATACTTATTTTTACCAAAATAAATCATAGCACTGCACCAAATGTTTGAACCAAAACTACCTGCCAACGGCACCACTATTTTTACAGTAATGAGTGCGCTGGCCAATGAATACAACGCTGTTAATCTCTCGCAAGGTTTCCCCGATTTCGATATAGATGAGCCATTGGCCAATGCCGTAGCGCAGGCCGTAAAAGAAGGCTTTAATCAGTACGCGCCTATGGCGGGATTACCTGTCTTGCGTGCAGCCATCACTCATAAAATAGCACATTACCAAAAGACGGCAGTCAACCCCGATACAGAAATTACCATCACACCTGGTGCAACTTATGCTATCTACACAGCACTTACTGCTATACTCGAAAAAGGCGATGAAGTGATAGTGCCGGAGCCCGCTTATGACAGCTATTTGCCCAATATAAAACTAAATGGTGGCGTGCCTGTAACAGTTTCATTGGGCGAAGATTTTAGAATAGACTGGCAACGCATAGCCGCTGCTATTACACCACGCACCAAGGTTATTATCATCAATAATCCGCACAATCCATTGGGCACTGTGTATGATGAAAGTGATATGCAACAACTCACTGCATTGGCTGTAAAGCACAACCTGATAGTGATTGCAGATGAAGTGTATGAGCACCTGATATACGATGGCCGCAAGCATATTTCGGTATTGAGTATTCCGGAGTTGCGGGAGCGCAGTTTTGTGGTGCATTCTTTTGGAAAAGTGTTCAATACTACCGGCTGGAAAATAGGCTATTGTATTGCGCCGCCAGCCTGGATGCAGCACTTCAGGATGATACATCAGTTTTTGGCATTCAGTGTAAATACACCAGCGCAAAAGGGATTGGCAGACTATTTATCAGATCTCAACAATATAGAAGCTACGCGCAGCATGTTGGAAGCAAAGCGCAACTATTTTCTGAAAGCCATGACAGGCACACGGTTTACATACGCGCAGCCTGCTCAAGGCAGCTTTTTTCAGGTAATGGATTATAGCGCTATTTCTTCATTGCACGACCATGAATTTGCACAATGGTTGACCAAAGAACACGGTGTGGCTACTATACCCGTCAGCGCTTTTTATGCGAAAGGTAATAATGATACATTAGTTCGGTTTTGCTTCGCAAAAACGGAAAGTACGTTGGATGAAGCGGTACGTCGGTTGGCATTGATTTAGGTAAATCCGGCGATCCGTTAATGGCACGCAGATTTTTAAGATGCTTATGATTTTTAAGTATGAGTGACTGTATAAGCCGGCCATTATTCGCACTCGCGCTTCGTCAATCCGACCAAAGAAAATGCCAAATAGCATGGCTATTTGAAAAGCATTTTCGAGTGGAGGAATCTATACAACCAAAATAACTAAGAGATTCCTCGGCTCCGTTGCACTACGCTCGGAATGACGGTGGTTGATAGCACGCAGATTTTTAAGATGATTATGATTTTTAAATGATATTTTTCTTAGAACAACCCAGACGATTGGGTCGAATGATGATATTTTCTTTGAAACAACCCAAACGATTGGGTTAAATGATGATAATTTTCTCAAAACAACCTAAACGATTGGGTTCAGGACCCAAAAATTGGGGTCGTACGACCTGAACGATGGGGTTCAAGACCTGAAAATTGGGGTTGTATAACCTAAACGATTAGGCTCAGAACCCAAAAATTGGGGTCACACGACCTAAACGATGGGGTTCAAGACCCCAAAATAGGGTTAAATGACCTAAACGATCGGGTTAAACCTGCTGCTGCGGGCGTGTCGCCCGTACTCTAAATGCATTTAATTCAAATTTTCAATATTTTTTTCGACACAGCCGCAGGCCTGCGCCAGCCACTGAGTTTCTCTTAAAAAGCTTCGTCATTCCGACCGAAGAAAATGCCAAATAGCAACGCTATTTGAAAAGCATTTTCGAGTGGAGGAATCTCTAAAACACCGCAGAGATGCCCTGACTTCCCTGCGCTACGCTCGGAATGACGGAAGCGTAATCCACCGCTCATTTAATAATTCTTTTACCTCCTCGTAATATTAAGGCAAAGTATATTCATTCACTTTGCGTAGCAAGGAAAGCGAGCGACCGCAGCGCTTTTAACCTAAAACCTTACTATGCAAAAAAGAGAAATAGATATACTGGTATTGTCTGATATTCATCTTGGCACTTATGGTTGCCACGCGCGCGAGTTGCTGCAATACCTCAAAAGCATAGAGCCTAAAATGGTGGTGCTCAACGGCGACATCATCGATATGTGGCAATTCAGTAAAAGGTATTGGCCACCTATGCACATGCTGGTCATCAGGCACATTGTAGGCCTTTTGTCGCAAGGGATTCCGGTGTATTACATAACCGGTAATCATGACGAGATGATGCGCAGGTTTAAAGGCTTTGAACTCGGTCCGCTTAATATCTGCAACAAACTTTCCCTGAAACTCAACAACGAAAAAGTATGGATTTTTCATGGCGATGTATTCGACGTTGTGATGCAACATTCTAAATGGCTGGCCAAGCTGGGCGCTATTGGTTACGATACTTTAATCCTTATCAACCGCATGGTTAATTTCTTTTCGGAGAAATTAGGACGTGGTAAAATATCCTTATCCAAAAAAGTAAAGAACGGCGTGAAAGGCGCTGTGGCGTTTATCAATAAGTTTGAAAAGACGGTATGCGATATCGCAGCAGGCAATGGCTATCGCTTTGTCATTTGCGGCCATATACACGAGCCTGTTATACGCGATGTAGCTACAGAGCATGGCACGGTTACCTATCTTAACTCCGGCGACTGGATTGAAAATTTGTCTGCATTGGAATACAAAGACAGTGAATGGAAATTGTACCGTTACCAGGAAGATATAGTTGCGCAGCAAGTAGAGCTGAAAGGTAGCATGGCGCGCAAAGAGAACTCAAAGCAACTGCTGGAAAGCTTTATGAAAGAAATGAAAACAGCAGGCTAAAATTCATCAACATCAACAACCAATAAATCGATTATGAAAATATTGTATGCCATACAGGGCACAGGCAACGGACATGTAAGCCGCGCACGCGACATTATACCTGAGCTGCAACGATACGGACAAGTAGATGTGCTGCTGAGCGGCTATCAGGTAGACATGGACTTGCCTTTTCCGGTCAAGTACAGGCTTAAAGGACTCAGTTTTATTTTTGGTAAAAAGGGTGGTGTTTCTGTTTTAAAAACAATCAAGAAACTCCGCCCTTTTCGCTTTTTGCAGGACGTATTTTCGCTACCGGTGCATAAATACGATTTGATTGTAAATGACTTTGAGCCGGTAGCAGCCTGGGCTTGCCGCTGGAGTGGTGTGCCTTGTATATCGCTCAGTCATCAGGCTGCGGTACTGCATCCTGCTGCACCTAAGCCAGGTGTGAATGGATGGGTTGGCCGACTGATTTTGAATCATTATGCGCCTTGTGATGACTATTATGGTTTCCACTTTGAGCGCTATGGAAGCAATGTATTTACACCTGTTGTGCGTAAGCAAATCATGCAATTACCGGTAGCAGATAATGGTCATTATACAGTCTATCTTCCTGCTTACGACGACGATAAACTGTTGTCTATTTTGAGCAGAGTACCACATGCGAAATGGCAAGTATTTTCAAAGCATAACAAGGCTGCTATAACACAAGGCAATGTATCGATCGTGCCTGTGTCAAATGATGCTTTTGTAAATAGCCTTGCTACTTGCACAGGAGCCTTACTGGGTGCGGGCTTCGAAGGCCCGTCAGAAGCATTGTGGCTGAAGAAAAAATTAATGGTAGTACCTATGACCGCGCAGTATGAGCAACAGTGTAATGCCGCAGCGTTGGAGTCCTTAGGTGTGCCGGTATTGCAGCATTTAGACTCAAAATCGGTAGAAACAATTAAAAACTGGATAGCGCATGAAAGCAATGTGCAGCTATCTTTTTCATCGACCGCTGCTGCAGATGCAGTAGCTATGATGATGGATGCGCACCTGCAACGTGTGATGCAGCAGGAGTCAGGACTATCGGCTATTTAATAGCACACAGTACTAACCCTCAACCTGTAAATTAAGGCTATCCCGCAGCATTTTTAGTGCAGGATTGCGCAAGGACATTTGCTCAAAAATATCAGCGCGTGTCATCGTTTTTACTTCCGGTTCTTTGCGTAGAGTTTCATCTATATGCAACGTGAGGCGGAGGGAGTAGATGCGTGTTTTTTCTTTGCAATAGTCCAGTATTTTATCGCGAAGATTATTGCCAAAATGGAAGTTGATAGTAGATACGCACATCAGCCTTATTTCATCAGGTGGCAATACCATTACCTGCATTTGCATAAGCTGCGTAGCCATCGCAACCGACTCGTTACTTTTTAAGTAAGTGGCGTATTCGTTTACCAGACTGCGCGCAAGCTCTTCTGTCAACTCCGGAATATCGATATGTGCATTCGGGTCTACTTCGTTTTGCGCCTGCACATCCTGTAATAGCGAGCGACCTAATTTAGCCCGCTTGCCCGCTGCCGGAGCGGTTGGTGGCGCTATATTATTTGTCGCTGCAGGTGTGGTGCTTGCAGCAATAGCCGGTGCCGGCTGTTTAGCTGGCGCCGGTTGTGAAGGAGCAATATTTTGTTGTTGCTTTGGTTCTGGTGCTACTACCGGCGCTATTTTAGGCGCTTCTTCTTTTGCCGGAGGCGCATAAGCAGGCGCAGCAACGCTTACAGCAGGTTTACTCAGTTCTTCAGGCCGTTTTTTTTTTGAATCGGCAGCAATCGCTCCTACGTTCAGTACATCATTCAGGTAAGCCAGCTTGATGAGGCAAAGCTCAACATGCAGCCTCTTATTAAGTGCATTTCGATAGCCGAGCTCCGATTCGTTCAATATGTTTAATGCCGAAAGAATAAACGCCGACGGTATCATTTGCGCTTTCTCGTAGAATATTTTTTTATGGTCTTCGGGCACATCAAGCAATTGCGCCATGCGCATGTCTTTGCAAAGCAAAAGATCACGGAAATGCTCGGCAAATCCATTGATAATTACATCGCCCTCAAAGCCACGTTGCAAGATATCATCCAGCATTACCAATCCCGCTGCTATATCCCTGCTCAGCAATATATCTGTCAGTTTAAAATAGATATCAGCGTCCAGTATATTCAGGTGTTCTACCGTTTGGCCATAGGTTAATTGACCCGATGTAAAGCTGGCGATACGGTCCATCATGGACAATGCATCGCGCATACAGCCCTCACTCTTTTGAGCAATGATATGCAGGGCGGCATTTTCAGCAACGGTATTTTCTTTGGTACAAATATTATTCAAGTGATCAACGATATCATCCGTTTGAATGCGCTTGAAATCAAATATCTGACAACGCGAAAGAATAGTCGGTAGTATTTTGTGTTTCTCGGTGGTAGCAAGGATGAAAATAGCGTAAGATGGCGGCTCTTCCAGCGTTTTAAGAAAAGCATTGAAGGCCGCAGAACTCAGCATGTGCACCTCATCTATGATATAGATTTTGTAGCGGCCTACCTGCGGTGCATAGCGCACTTGCTCCGTAAGGGCACGGATATCATCAACCGAGTTGTTGCTCGCAGCATCCAGTTCGAATACGTTAAATGAGGTATTATCCTGAAAAGAAAGGCAAGTACTACATTGACCGCAAGCTTCTGTATCAGCAGTCGGATTTTCGCAGTTGATAGTACGCGCCAGAATACGTGCGCAGGTAGTTTTACCCACACCACGCGGACCGCAAAACAAATAGGCATGTGCTAGGTGTTGCGTCTTGATAGCGTTTTTTAAAGTGGTAGTGATATGCTGTTGCCCTACTACGGTGTCAAACGTTTGTGGGCGATATTTTCTGGCTGATACAATGTACTGTTCCGACATGGCTGCAAGTTCCTAAACTTTTTAATATTTTTCGTCAAATGTTAAGCAGATTTAATGTGATAGCGGTATAGGTGTCGAGGCAGATGTAAGCTATTTTTAGTTATCTAAAATTTTGTTTAGATATTCTAAATTCTGTATTTTTGTTCTAACCAGCCGATAAACTTGTCTTGCAAAGAAAATTTGACAGAAAATCATTTTTTTATGGTGGTGATAAGTTACCCAACGCTTAAAGCTTTTTTTGACAAACATGCAATCGCAAAAGACTCATTGAACAATTGGTATAGATTGACAACGCAGGCAGACTGGGCAAATTTTCATGAAATGAAACAAATGTTCAATACGGTTTCTTCCGTCGGCAATGACAGATATGTTTTCAATATAAAAGGCAACGATTATAGGCTGGTAGCGATGATATTTTTTAATATTCGGACGGTTTTTATACGGTTTGTAGGCACTCATGCAGAGTATGATAATATAGATTGTGCTGCGGTATAAATAGCATTGTGTGTCTTGAATTTTACAATTGCAAATAACATGAATTTTCCAAAAAAGATAACGAACAAAGCGGCTTACAATAAAGTAATGGCTGAATTGGAAAAGCTGTCACTTAAAGGTAGCGAAACCCTTTCTGAGCAAGAGTTTCAGGCTATAAGAGAATTGTCTATAATAGCTCAGCAATACGAGCAGGCAACTTATGAAATAGAAGCACCCACTACAATTGCGGGAATGATAGAATGGAAAATGTTTCAATTAAAACTTCGGCAAAAGGAACTGGCGCGAAAGCTCGATGTGAGTGAGACAAAGCTCTCACTTATTATGAATGGCAAACAAAAGCCCGATGTAGCCTTTCTAAAATCGGCTTACAAAAACCTGAAAATAGATGCGGATTTTTTGCTGGAACATGCTTAGGTTTTAAGCGATACTAATAGCTGCCGCTAAAAGCGAGATAATTTGGCTTCGAGGCTGCAAGCCTCGAACAGCAAGACTTCCATTTTTTTAATCAGACCATTGCTTTGTTAAGTAATTATAGTTGATGCTTTCTTTTTGATTGTCTTTATTGGTATTTTCAAACCGTACACGGTCTGGGTCTTCCTGCCAGAATATACCTGAAACATCAAGTTTTGAAAAGATGGCTAAATTCTCGTAGCCCTTAATAACAAGTTCGACATTTATTTCATCTTTGTAAATCGCAGAGTCCGAAAGAGCATAAATATGCTGTTTTCGTGTTTTGAAGGTGCAGCTATCCATAAGAAATATCATCCAAAGGTTGGATTCCTTAGTCTCGCCTCTACGAAATACTCCAACTCCACCTTTCGTTCTATGTATTAAATACCATCTTCTAAGTTGATTTAAATCTTGGGTATCTAACGACGCAGGGATTTTATCGAAAGCTATTTCGTTGGTTTTTTGGTAACAATAATTTCGCTCATCATCATCATTTCTACATGAGACGAAAGAGCATATTCCAAATAAGACGAACGGCAGATATTTCATAGGATTATCATTGAAATAAATATACATCTATTTTTTCAAAAGCAGCAACTTCAACGCTGCATCTCTTTCTCCATTTCCTTTTAACTTCGCTTGCGAAATGACGCAACAAAATATGCAGTGGGAAAATCTGTACAGTGGCCGCCGCAGCGACGATGCTCCCGATAAGCAATACAGCAGCGACAAAATTCGCAATGCTTTTCAGAAAGATTACGACCGTATTATATTTTCTTCTGCCTTTCGCCGGCTGCAAAATAAGACGCAGGTATTTCCCTTACCTGGGCCGGTATTTGTGCATAACAGACTCACGCATAGTCTCGAAGTAGCCAGCGTAGGCCGCACATTGGGCAAACTTGCAGGAGAGAAAATAGCGGATAAATACCCCGATCAATCGACTGCGTTTCATGATTTTTATCGGCACGAATTGGCGACTGTTATCTCGGCTGCTTGTCTGGCGCATGATATTGGCAATCCGCCTTTTGGGCATTCGGGTGAGGATGCTATCCGTTCCTATTTTACCAATCTGGATGAGCCGATACGCCAATTATTGATTGACAATTTTAGCGAAAATCAGCTAAAGGATTTTGATTTATTCGAAGGAAATAGCAATGCTTTTCGCACGCTCACGCATCATTTCAATGAAGATGCATCGCCCTATAATCTCACTATTACTACGCTTGCTTCCATCGTTAAATACCCTTGTACCTCTGCTGAAGGCTTTAAGAAAGGCGCGCTGGTCAGTACCAAAAAATCGGGCTATTTTGATACAGAAATCAATCGGTTTGAAGCGATGGCGGCAGCGTTTGGTATTCCTAAAATAGGCGAAGATGGCCACATTTATGCGCGCCATCCATTTGTGTACCTAACCGAAGCTGCCGATGATATTTGCTACCGCATCATCGATATGGAAGATGCGCATCGACTGGGCATTGTTTCTCTGGAGAAAATAATGGAGCTATTTCTGCCTTTCTTCGCGCATGAAACAAAATATAATACCCTTGACCATATCATAGAGCGCATCGGAAAGATAAAGGATGCCAACCAAAAGGTGCAATACCTGCGCGCAGTTTGGATTAGCCTGATGGTCAATAAACTGTCGGATATATTTGTAGCCAACGAACATGCATTGCTCGAGGGCAACCTGCAAGATTCGCTGATGGATTTATTGCCCGGCTACTATCTGGATTTACTCAAAGAAGTCAACCGTTTTTCTGTAGAAAAAATTTACAATCATAAAGCGGTGGTGGAGATAGAAATAGCGGGTTTTCATGTAATAGGCGGACTGCTGCAAGCCTTTGTAGGAGCGGTATTGCAGCCAAAGGCAATGAAGTCGCGCAAGCTGCTGGAATTGATGTCGAGCCAGTTTGCTGTAACGCAGGGCGAGGAGTATCTGTATGCGAATATTCAATCGGTAGTAGACTATATTTCGGGAATGACTGATTTGTATGCGCTTGATTTGTATCGAAAAATAACCGGCATCAATATCAGCGGACTTTAAATTTCTCAACAACTTTTTAATATGGCTACCACATTTTTATCTGCCGAATGGCGCAACCTTGTAATGGCTAATTACATAGTTGATCCGGCTATTTTGATGCCCTATTTACCTGCGCACACCGAACTGGATACTTGGAATGGCAATTGCTATGTAAGCCTTGTCGGCTTTATGTTTGTGGATACGCGGGTGCGTGGCATCAAGGTGCCGGGTCACATTAATTTTCAGGAAGTAAATCTGCGGTTTTATGTGTTGCATACATTGGCCGATGGTACAAAAAGAAGAGGTGTGGTATTCATAAAAGAAATAGTGCCCAAAAGAGCTATTACATTTATAGCCAATACGCTTTATCGCGAAAACTACGAAACAATGCCGATGAAGCATGTGTGGGAAGCGAAGGGAAATGAACTATTTGTTGCCTACCAATGGTGGAAGCGCGACTGGCATGGAATAGAGGTTGTGGCTAAGTCTTTGGCTAAAGAAATAGAGCAGAGGAGCGAAGCCGAATTTATAACCGAGCATTACTGGGGTTATGCGCGTGTAAACGACCGTGTATCCACGCAATACGAAGTAGCGCATCCACGCTGGAAAGTGCATGACGTAACAGATTATAAAATAGCGGTAGATTTTGGATTGGTGTACGATGCTGATTTTTCATTCTTAAATAATGCAGTTCCGGCATCCGTATTTCTGGCTGATGGTTCGCCTATTAAGGTAATGGGTGGCGGCAAGCTGCGATAAATAGCCTGTTTTAAAATAATTTATTTATGTCGGTAATAAAACCTGTTTTCAGAATTTTTGATTTGCATAAAGCAAAGGAATTTTATGTAGATTGGCTGGGTTGCACCATAGATTGGGAACATCGCTATGGCGATAATTTTCCGGTTTATATGCAGGTATCTTTGGGCGATATAATATTCCATCTTACTGAGCACCATGGAGATGCCTGTCCGGGGGCTAAAATATTTATCGAATATAGCGAGGGCTTGACTGCATTGCATCAGCGCCTGTTGGCAAAGGACTATAAATACAACAAACCCGGCTTGGAAAATGCGCCTTGGGGAGGCTTGTGTTTTGAGCTTACCGACCCTTTTGGGAATCGGATAATTTTCAGCGAACAAGGCTAATTTTTCGGTGAAATTTTACAATTTCAGGACTTAAGCATGACACTTTTATGACAAACACATATCCGAAATGACAATTGATAAAGCTGAAACCCTTGCCAGTGTTGATAAATTTTTTTTATTGAATGTGTATAAACTTTGATGTTCGTGTTGTACTTTTGCCCCCGTAATTGCCAAACGGAACGTTAAATATTAAAATAATTACACGTGTTAGCATATTTATTTAAGACAAAGCCGGTGAAAGGGCGTTTAAGCCTAATAGCACTATTCGCTTTTATCTTCTCTTTAACCTCATTTAACAACGCCCAAGCCCAGGATGGCAAGGCGTTATTCCAGGCAAATTGTGCCAGCTGTCACAATCCGTTGAAGGATGCGACCGGTCCGGCGCTTAAAGGTGTATCCGAAAGGGTGCCGAGCAAAGATTGGCTACACAAATGGATTAAAAATCCTGCTGCAATGATTGCCAGCGGCGATAAGTATGCCAACGATATCTACAATAAGTGGAATAAAACCGCCATGACTGCCTTTGGTAGCTTGAGCGAGCAGGAAATCGATGCAATTATTACTTATGTTGAAAGCGTAGAACCTATTGTAGAAGATCCGAAGACTCCTGGCAAACCAGAAGCATCTGGCGATAACACCTGGTTGTACACCATCATCACTATTATTCTTGCATTAGTAGTAATCGTTCTGTGGCGTGTAAATAAAACGTTGGATAAAGTATCTAACGAAAAGCAAGGCTTAAGCAGCAAAAAAGACGTTCCTCTTTTCCGTAGCAAATTATTTATAGCTGTAGCTGGTGTATTGATTTTTGCCCTTGCAGGTTATTGGATCGCCAATGGCGCTATCAGTACTGCACGCCAGCAAAACTACATGCCGGAGCAACCTATTTTCTATTCTCACAAAGTACACGCCGGTATCAACCAAATCAACTGTTTGTATTGCCACGCCGGTGCCGAGCAAAGCCGTCAGGCGATGATACCATCTACCAATGTGTGTATGAACTGTCACAAGCAGGTTAGCGAATACACTGGTGAGAAATTATACACTTACGAAGGAAAAGAAGTAAACGGTACTGCCGAAATCCACAAACTGTATGAGTACGCAGGATGGGATAAAGATAAAAAAGCTTACAAGCGTGACGCAAAAGGTGAGATAATGGCTAAGCCTATCGAGTGGACTAAAATCCACAACCTGCCGGACCACGTTTACTTCAATCACTCTCAGCACGTAAAAGTAGGTCAGGTACAGTGTCAAAGCTGTCACGGTGCTATTCAGGAAATGGACGAGGTAAAACAATTCTCTCCGTTGACAATGGGCTGGTGTGTTAACTGCCACCGTCAAACGAAGGTGCAGTTTGAAAACAACGACTACTACAAGATTTTTGAGAAATACCATCAGGAAATGAAAGACGGCAAGCGCGAAGGTGTAACTGTTGAAGATATAGGTGGTCTGGAGTGTCAAAAATGTCACTACTAATTTAGAGTAAGAGTACCTGTTTTAATTACAATTTTTGAGTTAATATAAATAGCTAATCGCTCATTAGCAATTAGCACATTCAAAAGAGTATATGAGTCAAAAACAATACTGGAAGGGTTTAGAGGAGCTGGACAACACTCCTGAACATAAACAGATCGTTGAGAACGAATTTCAACAAGATCTGCCGGTGCTTAACATGAGTGATAAACTGTTAAACGCTACTACCCCCCGCAGAGACTTTTTAAAATATCTGGGCTTCAGCACCCTGGCTGCTACTGTAGCGGCAAGTTGCGAAATGCCTATACGCAAAGCTATTCCTTACGCTATTAAGCCGGATGCGGAATTGCTTACTCCAAGCGTACCAAATTATTATGCTTCTTCTTTTGTTGATAATGGTGAATATTGTTCCGTAGTTGTAAAAACACGTGACGGTCGCCCTATCATGATTGAAGGCAATAAATTATCGCAGATTACAACAGGCAGTACATCTGCCCGCGTAATTGCATCTACATTAAGCCTTTATGATAAAACCCGTTTGCGTGGACCACATGCAGCCGGTAAAGGTGTAGATACTTTTGAAGCTGTTGATAGCCCTATTCTTCAAGGTTTGGCAAGTGCCGGCGGACAAATAGTTATCCTTACCGGAACTATTTTAAGCCCTACTACCAAAGAAGTTATCAACCGTTTTATAGCTAAATATCCAACTGCTAAGCATGTACAATACGATCCGGTTTCTCATTCCGGTCTTTTGTTGGCTAATGAAGCAAGCTTTGGTAAACGTGCTATTCCATCTTATCATTTCGATAAAGCACAAACTGTATTCAGCTTAGGTGCAGACTTTTTGGGAACATGGATCGCACCGAATGAATTTGGTAGCGGTTTCATGAAAAACAGAAAGATTACTGCTAAAAACCCGGTAATGAACAAACATTACCAAGTTGAGGCAATGATGAGCATGACCGGGGCAAATGCCGATGAGCGTGCTACTGCAAAACCATCAGAATACGGACAAGTAGCTGCTGCTCTTTACCGTGCAGTAACTACAGGAGCTGCTGCTACTTTTAAATCAGCTAAGCTCAATAAATTGATTGCACAAGCTGCCGGCGACCTTAAGAAAGGTAACGGTCTGGTAGTATCTGGCAGCAATGATGTAAATGTGCAAACTATCATCAACGCTATCAATAGTGCAATAGGCGCTTACGGTTCTACTATTAGCTGGGCTGTAAACTCTAACTATAAGCAAGGTATCGACAGCGATATGGTAAACCTGGTAAACGCTATGAATGGCGGTCAGGTAGGCGCATTGCTGGTGCACGGTGTAAACCCTGCATACGACTATTTCGAAGCAGAGAAATTTGCCGAAGGCCTTAAAAAAGTAAAAATGTCTGTTTCATTCAACGACAGAATGGATGAAACTACTGAAAAATGTAACTATGCTGTTCCTGATCATCACTGGCTGGAAAGCTGGGGCGATGCAGAGCCTAAAACAGGATATTACAGCTTTATACAACCTACTATTGCACCGTTGTTCAAGACACGTGCATTCCAGGATAGCTTGTTGGTATGGGCCGGTGCTACCGAAACTTACCACGATGTATGGAATAGCTATTGGGTAGGAAAATTAGGTCAATCTAATTTTGACAAAGCATTGCAGGATGGTTTGGCGGAGCCAGCTACTCCGGTTATGAGCGGTGCTTCTTTCGGCGGTAACGTTGAAGATGCGATTGCAAAAACTGCAAAAGGCTCTGACAAAATGGAAGTAGTGGTTTACGAAACAGTAGCTATCGGTTACGGTGGTGCCTGGAGTAATAACCCTTGGTTGCAGGAAATGCCTGATCCAATCACGCGTGCAACCTGGGACAACTACGTATGTATGTCGCCTAAAACTGCAAAAGAGAAATTTGATGCAGAATTGACTGGTATCAATCAGGTAGATCCTAACAAACGTGTAGTAAAAGTAAAAGTAGGTAATAAAGAAGTCTCATTGCCGGTAGTAGTTACGCCGGGTATGCACAACGATGTAGTGGCTGTAGCTGTAGGTTATGGTCGTAGCAAAGGTTCTGGATTGGCAGCAGCTAATACCGGTAAAAATGCTTATCCTTTGGTAGCCTTTAATGGTACTACTTTTAGCTACGGTAACGAAGCTACTGTAAGCGGTACTACCGAAACTTACCCTGTAGCAATTACACAAACCCATCATAGCTATGAAGGTCGCCCGATTATTCATGAATTCACTTTAGAGGAGTTCAAGAAAAATCCATACGAACTGATAGAAGAGCGTAAGAAAGAGTTAGGCCATTATGTAACTGCTACTCCTTGGGAGAAGCATGAAGAAGGTCACGATGCACACGGTTCTAAAGCAGACTTTGATGCGCATCAATTCGAAAAAGATTTTGAAAAGAACGGTTCACTTTACCCTGTGCATGAGAAGCATGGTATACACTGGGGTATGTCTATCGATTTGAATAGCTGTACTGGTTGCGGTGCTTGCGTTGTAGCTTGTCAGGCAGAGAATAATATCTCTGTTGTAGGTAAAGACGAAGTATTGAAATCTCAGGAAATGAGTTGGGTACGTATTGATCGTTACTTCAGCGGTAACCCTGATGATCCGGATACTATTCAGGCTATTTTCCAACCGATGATGTGCCAGCATTGCGATAACGCACCTTGCGAAAACGTATGTCCGGTATCTGCTACCAACCACAGCAGCGAAGGTTTGAACCAAATGGCTTATAACCGTTGTATCGGTACTAAATATTGCGCTAATAACTGTCCTTACAAAGTACGTCGCTTTAACTGGTACGACTTTAACGGTGCGGATAGCTTCGCCGATAACTTGTATGAAGATGGCCGTCGTGATGATATCAATGATGACCTGACGCGTATGGTGTTGAACCCAGACGTTACTGTACGTAGCCGTGGTGTAATGGAGAAATGTTCTTTCTGCGTTCAGCGTTTGCAGGATGCTAAATTGGTTGCGAAGAAAGAAGGTACGCCAATTAAAGATCACCATGTACAAACAGCTTGTCAGAAAGCCTGCGGTGGCGATTGCTTTACTTTTGGTAATGTAAACGACCCTGAAAGCGAAATCTACAAGCAACGTTACCAGGATAACAAAGAGCGCGTATTCTACGTACTGGAGCAAATTCACGTATTGCCTAACGTAAACTACCTTTCTAAAATCAGAAATACAAGTGAAATAGTAGCAGGTACCGACAAAGACGGTATCTTCCAACAGCACTTATAGTAGCTATTTTATAAATAATTAGTAATACCCGGCTTTAAGCCGATTGTAATAAAGCTTTTAAAACTTGTACACGGTGTAAAATACCGGCTGCAAAAAAAGTAAATTATGCATCTTAAATACGAATCGTTTATTCGGGAGCCATTGGTTGATGGCAACAAAGATTACCATCAGGTAACAGAAGATATTTGCCGCCCGATAGAGCAAAAGCCAACTAAACTGTGGTACATAGGTTTCGTTCTTTCGTTACTGTTCCTGGGTTTTGGTGTATTCTCTGTGGGTTGGGAAGTTTACTGGGGTATTGGTAGCTGGGGTATTAACCGTACTGTAGGTTGGGGTTGGGATATTACCAACTTCGTATGGTGGGTTGGTATCGGTCACGCCGGTACATTGATTTCTGCGATTCTTTTGCTCTTCCGTCAAGGCTGGCGTACCGGTGTAAACCGTGCGGCAGAGGCGATGACGATATTCGCGGTAATGTGCGCTGGTCAGTTCCCTATTTTCCACATGGGGCGTGTATGGAACGCAATGTATGTATTGCCTTACCCAAATACCCGTGGACCATTGTGGCCTAACTTTAACTCGGCGCTTCTTTGGGACGTATTTGCGATTTCGACTTATTTTACTGTTTCTTTATTATTCTGGTATTCTGGTCTGGTTCCTGACTTTGCAACCATCCGTGACCGTGCAAAAACTAAATTGCGTAAGCGCCTTTATGGTTTAGCATCTTTCGGCTGGACAGGTACTGCTAAGAACTGGCAGCGTTTTGAAGCATTGTCATTGGTACTTGCAGGTCTTTCTACACCACTTGTACTTTCTGTACACACGATTGTATCTATGGACTTTGCTACTTCGGTTATTCCGGGTTGGCACACGACTATCTTCCCTCCATACTTCGTTGCGGGTGCGATTTTCTCAGGATTTGCGATGGTAAATACCCTATTGGTATTGGTACGCAAAATCTTTAAACTGAACGACTATATTACCATCGGCCACATTGAGGCGATGAATAAAGTAATTGTATTGACCGGTTCGATTGTGGGTATCGCTTATCTTACTGAGTTATTTATGGCATGGTATAGCCAGGTGTTGTACGAGCAAGAAGCCTTTAACTGGCGTATTCTTGGTCCATACTGGTGGAGCTATTGGGCGATGATGACTTGTAACGTGGTATCTCCTCAGTTCTTCTGGTTCAAAAAGTTGAGAAGAAATATCGTGTTTACTTTCATCCTTTCGATTGTGGTAAATATAGGTATGTGGTTCGAGCGTTTTGTAATCATCGTTACCTCTCTGTATCGCGACTTCTTACCATCAAGCTGGACCTATTATAGCCCAACATGGCCTGAGGTAGGTTTCTACATGGGTACATTTGGATTGTTCTTTACCTGCTTCTTCCTGTTTGCTAAATACTTCCCGGTAATTGCAATCGCAGAGATTAAGTTTGTACTGAAAACATCGGGCGATAAATACAAACGCGAGATGTTGCCTTTGGAAGAAAGAACTACAGAAGAGTTCATGCACGATGCGCACCATGAGCACGCACATGCTACACACCACTAATAGTTTGAAAAAATTTTAATAGAATATTTCATTGTCTTATTGACAAATTAAAATAAAATGGCAGTTAAAAAATTTGCAGTAGCTTGTTACGATGATGAGGCGGTACTTTTTCCGGCAGTGAAAAAGGTACGTCACAGCGGTTACAAATTGCACGATGTATATACCCCATTTCCTGTGCATGGATTGGACGTAGAACTGGGACAAAAAACTACCGACCTGCATATAGCCGGTTTCTGTTACGGTATTACCGGTACGGCTACGGCTTTAGGTTTCATGAGTTGGATTTTTACCTCTGACTGGTCCATCAACTATGGTGGTAAACCATTCTTTTCGTTTCCGGCATTTATTCCGATTACATTTGAGTTGACTGTATTATTTGCAGCGGTAGGTATGGTACTTACTTATTGCTACCTCAACCAAATAATGCCGGGTGTTAAGAAGCACGTATTCCACCCACGTCAAAGCGATGACTATTTTGTATTGGTAATCGAAATTACAGATCCTGCCAGCGAATTAGAAATCATCGACTACTTGAAAGGCACCGGAGCAAAAGAAACTTCACTGCAACATGCAGAAGAAGGCTGGTGGTACGGTCGTTGGGATAAAGAAGAAGAATACGAATTGTTGAATAAATAAGATAAATGTTGCCGGTTGAGGCCGGTCTGAAGCAAAGTTTGACAATAGTCAGATATTGTACTACTTACAGTATTTTTTACAAAAATGAAGAAACAATATTTAATTACCTTGATAGTAGCCGGTGCAGCGTTGATAACCGCATGTAACAGTGGTGATACACGCCGTAATCCAGGTAAAACATATATGCCCGATATGACCTATTCGCGTGCATACGATGCTTATACCAAGAACGATGGTGTTACTAAAGATAGTCTTGTGAGCCAGTTGCCGGTAGCCGGTACTATTGCGCGTGGCCACGCTTTGCCAGACCATCTTACCGAGAGCGATTCTATCGCTTACCGCGGTCTTACTGCTCCTTACGCCATGGGCGAAAAGGAACTGACAGAAGGTAAAAGGTTGTACAATATTTATTGTGGTATTTGCCATGGTACTGCACTGGACGGAAATGGTCCTTTGTATGCCAGCGGTAAATTTGCAGCGATGCCTGCAAATCTGAAAGGTGCACAATACCTTGCGATGTCGGGCGGTCAGATGTATTATGCTATTATGTATGGTAAAAACATGATGGGCTCTTATGCATCTCAATTGAATCACAAACAACGCTGGGAGGTTATTGCTTACATTAAGAAATTCCAAAGTGAAAATGGTGGTTCACCATTTACAATGGGACAAGTGGGTGCTACTACAGCAGCAGCTCCTGTAGCTGATTCTGCTAAAGCAACAGCATCGGCAGATACAGCAAAAAAGCACTAATTTTTATTCAGCATCAGGATTTTAGAATTACATTTTACTTAAACTTTCAGCTTCGTAACGGAAGCCACGGTTAAAAATTAAATACATGATTACGGATCGTTTTGAAGTTCCAGCCAGATTGAAAGCTACCGGTATGGCACTGACAGTAATAGGAATACTGACAGTTATCGTTGGGGCAATCGTTTTTCTAAAAGGCGGAGTAGAGCATGACCTTGCTCGCTTTTGGACTGTATTATTGCATAACAGCGTTTTCTTTTTGATGATTACAGTAGCTTCTGTTTTCATTCAGGCAGCAGCGGCATTGGCTCAAGGTAGCTGGATTGTTGCTTACAAAAGAGTACCTGAAGCAATTGGTGCCAATGTGTGGATTTTTGGTGTTATAGCCGTAATCGTACTATTTTCAATAGTATTTGGCCTGGGCGACCACAACCCTATTTACCATTGGGTACACCCTGAAGGTGATAAAATACTGGAAGGAAAATCTGCCTTTTTGAATAAAGGTATGTTTGTAGGATTTACTTTGGTAACTGTAGGTTTATGGAGCTATTTCGGACGTAAATTCCGTTCTATGTCCCTGGCTCAGCAAAAAGCTCCTGTAAATAGCACTAAAATTTACTGGAAAGTTGTTACGTTGGGTGGTGTGTTCTTGTTGGTGTATGGTCTTACTATGATGAGTACTTCTCCATGGTTCTGGATTATGAGTATCGACGCACATTGGTATTCTACATTGTTTAGCTGGTATGTATTCGCAAGTTCTTTCGTAAGTGGTATGGCGTTGATTTTGCTATGGACTGTTTATCTTAAAAACCAAGGTAACCTTTTTGTAGTAACCAAAGAGCACATGCACGATTTAGGTAAATTCATGTTTGCATTCAGTATTTTCTGGACTTATACCTGGTTTGCACAATACATGTTGATCTGGTACGCAAATATTCCTGAAGAAACAACTTATTACAGAGTGCGTCAGCAAGGACCTTACGGTATTGTGTTCTATGCGAGCCTTATTCTGAACTTCGTTCTTCCAATATTAGTATTGATGACCGCGCCAAGTAAACGTAACTATTTTACGGTTGTGTTTATGGCAATCGCAATCATCTTCGGTCACTGGTTGGATTTCTATCAAATGATGATGCCTGGACCATTGGGTAAAGACTGGCATATTAATTGGTACGAATTAGGTATTTTCGCCGGATTTGCCGGAGTAATGATATTGTCTGTTTCCCGCACTTTGGCTAAAGAAGACCTGATACCTCAAAACAACCCAATGTTGAAAGAGGCGATTGTCCACTTGAGTTAAGAGAAATAGACAAGGTACCATAGAGTAAATTGAATTTAAGTATCAACACATAATAATATTAAAGTCTTACTTTTTGAGGCTTTACGGTTAAAAAAAATACACAATGTCGGGATTAATTATTACGGCTTTAGTTTTTCTGGTATTCATCGTTATTTATCAAATAGCAAAGGCAAGTGAATACGCTACAATCTTGCGCGGAGAAGAAAAAGTAACCGCTCAGACTAATAAGTTGATGGCCTGGTTAATGGTTGCTTTCTTCATATTGGGTATGTACGGTATTTACAAATGCCACATGGACTTGATAGATAAAATGCTGCCGGTTTCAGCTTCGGAGCATGGAGAGAAATACGACTCCATGCTGAAAGTGACATTGATCCTTACGGGTATCGTATTTTTAATCACGCAGGCACTTTTATTTGGATTTATCTATCGTTTCCAATCCACAGAAACACGTAAATCTTTCTTCTTCCCACACAATAATAAATTAGAGTTGTTGTGGACAGTAGTACCGGCTTTGGCTCTTGTAGTGTTGGTGGTAATCGGTTTACGTAACTGGTTTACGTTTACAAGCGATGCGCCTAAAGGTTCTCAATTGGTTGAAGTCGTGGGTAAGCAATTTAACTGGATTATTCGTTATCCTGGTGCTGATGGTATTTTTGGTAAAACAGATTACAAGAAAATTGATGATGCAAATAACGTATTAGGTATTGACTGGACGGATCCTGCAAGTAAAGACGATATTGTGGTTCAGAATGGTGAGGTGCATATCGTTAAAGGCAAGCCTGTACAAATGATTATCAAATCTCGTGACGTAATACATGACGTAGGTTTACCGCATTTCCGCTTGAAAATGGATGCTGTGCCTGGTATCGTTACTACTATGTGGTTTACGCCTTTGTACACAACTACAGAGATGGCCAACATGACCAAAGATCCTGAGTTTGTTTATGAAATTTCTTGTGATCAGATGTGTGGTAAAGGTCACTATTCAATGCGTGGTACTGTGATAGTAGCAACTGCTGCTGAACATGCTGAGTGGTTGGCGAAGCAACAGCCTTATTTTGCATCAACGCAAGCACCTGCAGAGGGAGCTGCTCCGGCTGGCGCGCCTGCGGCTACAGATTCTACCTCTAATAAAGGTGCAGATTCTACAGCAAAAGCTGCTACAACTGTAGCGGTAGCCGAAACAGCAAAAAAATAGTAGTCGTAGCTGCTTTTGCAGTTGGGCAAAAAGCCTCAGGGCATCTTTAAATAATTATACTACCAGTTTCGAAATAATAATAAAATGAGTAACGAAGCAACTATTGGACAAGGTTATGCACACCTGCAAGAAGATCATGGACACGGCGGACACGGCGATCATGGTCATGCGCATCATGAGCAGCATTTTATTACAAAATACCTCTTCAGCCAGGATCATAAAATGATTGCCAAGCAATATCTGGTAACGGGTATTATCTGGGCGATTATCGGTGCGTTGTTTTCCGTATTTTTCAGGCTTCAATTGGGTTTTCCAGAACAAACGTTCCCTATTATGGAGCAATTTCTGGGACATTGGGCTAAAGGTGGAAAACTAACTCCTGAGTTTTATTATGCATTGGTGACAATGCATGGTACTATCCTTGTATTCTTTGTATTGACAGCAGGTCTGTCTGGTACATTCAGTAACTTACTCATTCCACTTCAGATAGGTGCGCGTGATATGGCTTCGCCTTTCATGAACATGTTGTCTTATTGGTTCTTCTTTATCTCGAGCGTTGTAATGTTTATTTCATTGTTCGTGCAAACAGGTCCTGCAGCGGGTGGATGGACGACTTACCCTCCGTTGAGCGCACTTAAAGAAGCATCTTTAGGTTCTGGTCTTGGTATGGATTTGTGGTTGGCGAGTATGGTATTGTTCGTAGTTTCTCAGTTATTGGCTGGTCTTAACTATATCTCTACAATCCTTAACATGCGTACCAAGGGTATGAAGATGACGCGTATGCCGCTTACAATATGGGCATTGTTCTTCACTGCTGTATTGGGTGTATTGTCTTTCCCTGTATTGGTTTCCGGTTTTGTATTATTGATATTTGACCGTCACATGGGCACCAGTTTCTATCTCTCTGAAATATTTATTGGAGGAAAAGCATTGTCGCATATAGGCGGTTCCGCTATTCTTTACCAACATCTATTCTGGTTCCTTGGTCACCCAGAGGTATATATTGTAATGCTTCCGGGTATGGGTATGGCATCTGAAATTCTTTCGACAAATAGCCGTAAGCCTATCTTTGGTTACATGGCGATGATTATTTCATTGATCGGTATTACTTCATTGGCATTCGTTGTATGGGCGCATCACATGTTCGTAACAGGTATGAGTCCGTTCTTAGGTGGTATTTTCGTACTCCTTACGTTGTTGATTGCGATACCATCGGCCATCAAGGTATTTAACTGGTTGACAACTATCTGGCGCGGTAACCTGCGTTTGAATGTACCAATGTTATTTGCATTAGGCTTTGTGTCCTTGTTCATCTCTGGTGGTCTTACAGGTATCTTCCTGGGTAACTCAGCATTGGATATTCACTTGCACGATACTTACTTCGTTATTGCCCACTTCCACTTAGTAATGGGTGTGAGCGCATTCTTCGGTATGTTTGCAGGTATCTACCATTGGTTCCCTAAGATGTTTGGTCGCTTCATGAACAATACATTGGGCTATATCCACTTCTTTGTTACGTTAGCAGGTGCCTATTTAATTTTCTGGCCAATGCACTACGAAGGTTTTGCTGGTATGCCGCGTCGTTACTACGACTACAGCGCATGGAAATCATTTGCACAGTTTAATGACTTGAATGCCTTTATTACTGTAGTGGTAATAATAGTGTTCTTCACACAAATATTGTTTGTATTCAACTTCTTCCTGAGCATGTTCAGAGGACGTAAGGTTACTTCTAAAAATCCTTGGCAAGCGACTACGCTTGAGTGGACTACAGAAATCGATCCTGGTCATGGTAACTGGGTGGGCGAAATTCCTGAAGTACACCGTTGGCCTTATGACTACAAAGACGATGGTAATGGCGGAGACTTCATACCGCAAACCGTTCCTTTGAAACCAGGCGAAGAAGCACACTAGTATCTAATTAAAAGGTCAGCATTTTATGCTGGCCTTTTTTATTGCATATAGCGGCTGCATTTGGCATGATTATTGCTTCCAATCAATCTGAATCACATATACAGAGGATATTTATGGTTAAAAAACTACTCCTTGCAGGTTCGATGGTATTAGCCACCGCAACTGCTTCCAACGCACAACGCTATTTTGGTGTCGCTACCAGCAACTGGGCCGGTACCAATGCACTTTATCTCAACCCTGCGCTCATGGGCGACTCAAGGGTAAAATGGTCCATCGACCTTTTCTCATTGAATATGGGCATTGACAATAGTTTTGCATCATTGCAAACCAATGATTTGTTCAAGCGCCTTACCAATGCAGATGATTTCAAGGTAAATGATTTTCTGAAGTACAACAACGCCGATAAGTTCAACATGAGTATTCCTGGTGGCGAAGTACGTGGCCCCGGTTTCTATCTGAATGTGAAGAATAAGCACAGCTTTGCGCTTACTACACGCGCACGTGTTTTCAACCAGTTTCGTAATGTAAATACCGATGTGTTTCGCTCAATTGTCGACGATAATTTTACCGACGTTAATGGCAATATAGCATTGCGCGACGACAACTTTGCTTGGAATGCGAATGTATGGAGCGAAATAGGCCTGAGCTATGCAACTACATTGTTAGACAAAGGTAAGCACGTAGTTCGCGGTGGTGTTACCCTGCGCTATTTGGGCGGTGCAGGCTATTTAGGACTTCAGGGAGACAACCTGAATGCAAATTATTATTCGGCTGAAGATTCTGTACATGTGCAGAATACCCGTTTCAATATGGCGAGCAATCTCAGTAATGACGGTGCTATGTCCGACCTCGCAACCGGTTCCGGATTTATGGACGGTTTGTTGGGGAAAGGTGGCCTGGGCTTAGGTGCAGACATCGGATTTACCTATGAGTACCGTCCGAAACACCAGCAATATACTTACGAGATGGATTGCGATAAAAATAGGCCTGATCCAGAAAAAGATGCCTATTTATTCCGCTTCTCTGCTGCCGTGACTGACATAGGTTCGATGCGCTACAAAAAGAACAATAAGAACGCATCTTTCAGTGGCAATGGCTATTTCAAGCCGGAAGAAGTGGGCGATGAAATTGATAACATCAACAGTGCTGAAACCTATTTTAGAAATCGTGGTTTTGTTGTAACTGATAATGCTGATCCTACTACGGTTAAATTACCAACTGCTTTGGTTTTGGGCTTGGATTATCACATCTACAAAGGCTTTTATGCCAATGCAACCTATATAGGCAACCTCAACACCAAGAATGACAAATACGGTAGCATGTCGTATAGCCAGTTGACGGTTACGCCTCGTTACGATATAAGACAGGTAACTGTGGGTGTGCCGCTTACTTACAATTTTACATCAGAGAGCTTTAAAGCTGGTTTAGGTATCAGGGTAGCCGGTTTCACGATTGGTAGCGATGATATGTTGGCTATTTTAGGTGCTAAAAATGTAAAAGGTGCCAATTTCTACCTCGGCGCTTCTATTCCATTCAACAAGCGTAGATTGAAAGATAAAGATGGCGATAAAGTTTCTAACAAATTAGATAAATGTCCGGAAGTATTGGGTCAATGCGAATTTGGTGGTTGTCCGCCGCCGGATAGAGATGGCGATGGTGTGTTGGATTCTTTAGATAAATGTCCGGATGTAAAAGGTATTGCTGCTGCAAATGGCTGCCCTGATCGCGACAACGACGGCATCGAAGATGGCGAAGACCTTTGCCCTGACCAACCGGGTAACCGCTCTACCATGGGCTGTCCCGATCGTGATGGCGATAACGTAGCCGATAAAGATGATCTGTGCCCGGATGTACCTGGCGATGCTAAATACAGCGGCTGTCCTGATACTGATGGCGACGGCGTACCGGATAACGAAGACCTTTGCCCTGAAAAATCAGGACCGATTGCACAAAAAGGTTGCCCTGACACTGATGCAGATGGAATAGCAGACCACGAAGATAAATGCCCTACTGTACCTGGCACCAGAGCGAATAACGGTTGCCCTGAAGTAAAAGAAGAAGTGAAAAAGCGTCTGGCTTTTGCTGCAACGGCTATTCAATTTGAAACAGGCAAAGCAGTTATCAAAAAGACCTCTTTCAAAATGCTGGATGAAATAGTAAATATTCTGAATGAATATACCGACTATAACATGACGATTGATGGTCATACCGATAATACCGGTAAAGCAGAGCGTAACCTGGAGTTGTCTAAACAACGTGCTGCTGCTGTAAAAGAATACTTCGTTCAGAAAGGTATTTCTGATGCGAGACTTAGCGCAGATGGTCACGGTGATACCATGCCAAAAGGTAATAACAAAACGGCTAAAGGCCGCGCCGAAAACCGCCGTGTAGACATGGATTTGAAATTAAAATAGCAGGCTAATTAGAGTAATAGCAAAGATTGTTTTCAACGACGAGTAGTAAACAAGTGAGAGAAGGTTGCCCATTGTGGCAGCCTTTTCTTTTTTGGTGTAAATACGACTTTAGTATTGCTTCAGTACAATGCCGTCTATTTGTATCTTGTATATCAAGCGCTGCAGCGTCGCGGTAATCTTTACAGTATAAAACTATGATGTTATCATGGTTTAACTATGATGTTATCATGGTTAAACGGTATTGTTATTATGGTTTAACTATGATGTTATTATGGTTTAACTATGATGTTATCATGGTTAAACGGTATTGTTATCATGGTTTAACTATGATGTTATCATGGTTAAACGGTATTGTTATTATTGTTTAACTATGATGTTATTATGGTTTAACTATGATGTTATCATGGTTAAACCGTATTGTTATCATAGTTAAACTATGACGTTATTATGGTTTAACTGTAATGTTATCATAGTAAAACGCTAATAAGCTAATTTTTTTACTATATTATTAGCTATTTTGCTATATCACTGCCGATGGATTTTTTTATATTTGTTACAGTTTGGCGGCATTTTTTAAAAGCAGTTCGATAAGTGTGGGGCCACATGTAGGTTTTCCAATTATCCCCAATGTTTTATGCAATAAAAAAAGGTCGGCAATGCGCCGACCTTTTTATGTACGAGAATTGTTTTCAACCCTATTTCTTAATCAGCTTATTGCTGTATAGCTTTCCGGTTTTGCCCTGTACTTGCAAGATGTAAGTACCCGCGCTCAACTCAGGAACCGCAATATTATTACTACCCGATTGCAGGTTAATGCTCGATTGGAAAACGGTACGCCCCGTGATATCAGCCAATGAAACAGATACATTTTTCTGCTCCGTGCCTTTGTATTCCAAGGAGATGTTATTGGTAAAAGGATTAGGATAAACTGCGAAATCTTTATTCAAGAACACATCTTTATTAGATAGACCATCGTCGTAGTCTTCGTAGTAAAACTTGATATGTTGGTCGTCCTCTTCCGGATCCATGTTTTCAGCGTACAATGCTACGGGGTTTCCTTGTAGGTTGTATTCAAAACGTCCAGTTGTTAAAGTAAACCATTCACCACCTTCTGCTGAAAATTGTATCTTCATTGAATCAGGCCCCGGGTGACTACCAGCATATTGTAAAAGGCGGTAGCTCTCGTCTTCGCCCATTTCGCCATAATACGTGTCTTCGTAATAGGTGATATAATCGTGGCCTTCCGTGTAACCAACAGAATCTTTTGTCATAAGTATAGCGGGGCTATCTTCCACAATTGAATATGCTCTGGTAGCAATAAGCCTTCCGGTACCATCGTAAGAAAATAGGTGACGGGTTTTGTAAAAACTTCCATTTGATTCCATCAGTGTATCTAACCTGCCACTTCCATTATAGTGATAAGTGCGGCTGTTGTTATAACTCCAGGTGCCACCCGAGATATAAAAAGAAGAATCAGTAGTTACCTGGCCAGAAGTATTATATATAATGCGTTTGCGCTGTCCCCAGCTTCCTGAGCCGGCTCCACCAACTTCATCTACAGAAGTCACATGCCCTGCTGCATTGCGTTGCACCAGTACTTTTGAGTATATATCACCAGATGGCACCTCTTTTTCAATAGCTGAATCCAGTAATCCGGCTGCATTGTAATAAGCAATATGTCGTGCATACACCATTCCATCCCCAAGGCTACTGATGCTATCTGCATGTACATCTGTAGAAGGCAGACGTTCATCAAAATTAGCGTAGGCAGGAGCTATATCAGGCCCAAAAGCATAGCTGTATCCGGGATCTACAAAATTATTGAAGTTGTAAGATGAACCGTTGGTTCCGGAGTAGTGATATCTGGAAGAGTCAATTGAACCATCCTCGAAAAACACCTGAGAAACTACCCGCTGCTTAATAGCAGTTGGTTTATGTGCAATAGAGCCGCTACGCGGATTTTTTTGAACAAGGCTATTAACCAGATTAAATTGCTTTTGCTGCTGCGGGTTTAGATGCAACATTTTCAAGCTTCTGTTTTGCGCCTGCGTTGCACCTGCTGCGCCTAATAATAACGCTGAAAGCACTAATTTTTGAATCATTTGTTGTGGGTTTTAATATTAAAAATACTTATGCTGAATTTATTTTTTCACCATTTTCTGGCTCCAGCCCTTACCGGTAGCGTCTTCCAGCCTAAGCAGATAGTTGCCTGCCGGTATTTGGGGAAGAGGAAGGTTGTTAATGCCATTACCTAAACTTATTTGCTCGTTGTACAACAATTTGCCGCTAATATCCGTCAAAGAAACATGTAGTCGCTGCAACTTGCCACTGTTTTCTATGACGATGTTATCTTTAAACGGATTGGGGTAAACCGAGAAATCCTTATTTATCACTATGTCTTTATTTGAAAGACCATCGTCGTAGTCTTGGTAGTACATTATTAGGTCGCCCTCCAGCTCTTCGCCCCGCGCCGAAATAAGCGTAGGATTTCCGAAATCATTATAGGTAAAATCAGCTTTCGTTGTTTCTACCCATGAGCTACCTGCGCGGGCAAATATCTTAAAAGAGTCGGGGCCGGGGTGGGTTCCCGGATATTGTACTACCTTGTAGTTATCGGACAAAGGCCCCATGGTGACAACATATTGATAGGATGTGAAATAATTCGCACCCTCTGTGTACCCTATAGTTGTTTCGTCTTGCTGAACTAATGTACCGTCGTCTTCCTCAAAGTATTTTGAGGTGGTAACTCTACCGGCAGCATCATACAAAAAAGTGTATATTCCGTAAGCTTCAATAAATGTGTCCAATAGTCCGAGAGCGTTGTAAATATACCTGTTAGAGATCGTATGCGTCCATTCCCCTTCTGTAAAATAGAAGAAGGAATCTGTTAATACCTGACCCGACGGATTATGGGTAATTCTTCGCCATAGACCCCAGGGACTATCGCTCCAAAGTTCCCATTGCTTGAAAGAGGTTACTTGTCCATTGTCATTGTACTTCATTGTATAGCTTCCTTCGAAGTCCATAGTAGTGAGCCACTCGCTATATGAAGAATCAAGCAGGCCGGCGCTGTTATAAAATGCTATTTCCCGTGCTTCGTGCTCGTCTTCAGAATACCTATTAATGCTATCAGCCTTTATGTCGTTGGACGGTACTTCAAAAATGTCTTCATAAGCGGGTGACACGTTAGGTTTGAACCTAGGACTGTAACCCAATTCAGAAAGATTATTGAAATTATATTGGGAACCATTAGTGCCACTATAATGATAACTCAACGAGTCATAATAGCCGTCGCCAGCTACCACCTGCGCCACCACTCTTTGCTTAATTGCTGTTGGCTTATGGGCAACTGAGTTGTTACGCGGATTGTTTTGTATAATACTATTGATGAGGTTGAAATGCTTTTGCTGCTTAGGTTTCAGGCGCCGCAGTTCCATTGTTTTCGTTTGCGCATTTGCGCTTGCCGTACCTAACAATAATGCTGAAAGCACTAGTTTTTGGATCATAGGATAATTTTCTGTTTATAAAATACTACAGCAAATAACGCAAATGTTTAACAGAAAGTATAATATAGTCCTGAAAAGGCGATAAAAAAAGGATTGATTGTATTTGCAAATTATAAAAAAAGACCGCCGAAGGCAGTCTTGTAAAGAATAGGATGTAATGTAGTCTATTAGTAAGTTTCGTAATGAAAACGGAGGCTGGAGGTTGCTCCCGACATTACCTCTGTAAATGTTATCGACGAGGGATTTCCGTAATCGTTGTAAGCAAATTTTCCTTGAGTAGCAGTAACCCAATGCTCGCCTATTAATACTTCTGATACAATTGAATCGGGTTTTCCATTTAATCCCGGATGCTGGATGATGCGCACGCCACCCTCTTGTAAACCTTCGTTGAAATATAGCTCTTCGAATGAAGTAATATAGGCTATGCCTGATGTATAGCCAAATGTATCGGTCAGGTAATGCTCATACGCACCTGATTCGTTGAGGGCATACAATTTTAGGCGGGTCATGCGTCCTGCTGCATCGTAGCTAATGACACTTTGCTCGCTATAACCATCAGTACCGATACTCGTCAATGTGTCCAGATGCCCTGTACTGTTGTAGCGATAACGAAATTGCTGCATGTCCATCCATGCGCCATCCTGATTGTAATAGCCTTTATCATCTACTACCTGCCGCGCTTTATTGTATTTTATGGCGCGCAAGTAAACGGGCGCCTTGCCGCCATCCAGGCCGGCTACAGCATTGATAAGTGTATCGACTAACCCATCGGCATTATAGCTAATATAGCCCCATTCTTCATTTTCAAGTTCGGTTCCAACATCAAATCGATAAAAAGAGTCGAGCTTAGTAAAGGTGTTGTAACTGCCTCGCGACCGGTAATAGCAGTTGGAATTATAATAGGCAGCGAAGCTATCGGCCGGTACGTCTGTCGATGCTTGGCTATAAGTATTGGCGCAAGCCGGCGCGAGGGTGGGAGCAAGTACTGTGCTATAGCCAGGCTCCAAAATATGGTTGTAATTGTATTGTGATCCTTTGCCTGCGCTATATTTATAGACTACAGAATCAACTCCATCCTGTTCAAAAACCTGAGCAATCAATCGTTGTCGCTTGCCCGAAAGCGTTGAAACAGGAATTTCATTTTGCGGGGCAGACAGCAATGTCTGTACATCTGCAAAGTGTTTTAGCTGCTGTGCGCTTAATTGAAATACATTATTAGATTTAGTTTGGGCAAAAACTGCGCTTGCGGAAAAGATAGCTATAGCAGTCAGCGAAAGGGTTTTCATGCTGGTATCGTGGTTATTTGGTTAGTATCTACGTAAAAATGTGGCAGAGCGATAGGGTTCCGATGCTATATTTTTACGTTATGCTACCTACTTCAATAACAAATACCTTGCCAAATACATTCTTATTTTATTTTGAATATTCAATTCTTTGAAAACAAAAAGCGCAAAACGTTTCCGTTCTGCGCCTGAAAAAATCTCTGTAAATCTATTTGCTATTGAAGCGCTATTCTTTTTACCAGTTTAGCACCTTTTTCGGTATCAAGCAGGTGAATAAAATACAAACCTCTTGCGAGTGTGCCCACCTCAATTTGGGTGTTGTTTTCTATTTTACCTTCCCATACTTTTTGGCCTACGCTGTTGTACATAGCGCCCATCATAATGCGGTAATCGGCTTCAACCGCAATCTGCACCGTGTTTTGCGCAGGGTTAGGGTATATTTCAACTGAATTGTCAAAAGCCGCATCCGCAATACTCAGGATAGTTGTATCGCCTATTTCAAAATTATTGTTAGAGATATCGAAGAAGATATTGTTGTTTCCTTTCACTTTAATACGTGCGGTCGTGGTCGTAATATCGGCTGGCACGGTTACGCCTGCTGAGCCAGTATTGGGCACGCCAGTAGCGAGCGTAACAGGGTAGGTGTAACCACCATCTGTTGATAAATAAATATCCACTAAAGAGGTGCTTATAGGTGCGATATTTGTATTGGCTACCTCCCAGTTTACTGTTTGGGTAGTGCCGCGTTTCCAGCGAATGCCCGCCACGCTTGGGTTTGATACGCTAAACGGTGTGCCTGTGTTATTTACATTAATCGTTACTTCATCTTCAGAAACATGGAACGTGCCCCAACCGTCGGCGCCTACTTCTCTAGCCGTTAATTTAAAACGAAGTTCACGTGCAACTGTCGGTAAGCGCTCTCCTCTATAAGCAGCTATATTGCGCACAATTGAGTCGATGCGTGGAAAAACACGTGTAGTAGTGCTGTCCGGGGTAAAAGAGCGAAATGAAGGTCCGTCTACGAAAGAAGCACCATCGGGCTCGCTTACCCTAAAGTCGCCTAAATTCCATTGTTCCCATGCATACGTGATAGTACCTGCGGCTCCTGCTGTGGCGGGGGCGCCGCTCAATTCAAATGGTGTTTGATAGGGAATCTGATAAGTGGATGCGATAGCAGGGAGCGACACAATAGCCGCTCCGGTGGTGGCAACCCCACAAGTTCCGCCTCCGAACCCCGGGAAAGTTGAAGTAAGAAAATCACTTATTTCATCAAGGCTATGTGCATGGAAATAGGCATTGCTATTGATCTGGAGATTATTGGTAGAACCGCAAATACCGGCATAAGCCATAATAGTCGAACCGCTTCCAGGCTCGTAAGCACTGCTCCAGGATTCTGTTCCTGAACATCTGTTGAACGTATGTTCTGCACCAAATTGATGACCCATTTCATGGGATACGTAATCTACATCGTACGGGTCGCCTACGGGTGAGGGAGAGCCCGTAACTCCCTGGGCTTTGTCTCCATTGGTACAAACAGAGCCGAGTATCGCAACGCCACCGCCTCCGGTGCTAAAGATGTGGCCAAGATCGT
>PJTT01000342.1_pt1 | contig 46824 bp, 52 predicted proteins | sample 1512261 | NCBI WGS metagenome assembly PJTT01 (sample SAMN08177685, study PRJNA422409) | Soil metagenome, whole genome shotgun sequencing project. | isolation source: Soil (2) enriched on wood chips | place: USA: Madison | collected 2015-01-15 | reverse complement strand
GGTGCGAATTGTTTTTTGCCTTGCATAAAATATTAACTACAAAAAGCACTCTTTATTTTGTCTATTCACACCCTGTGTATATCTTAGTTGTGCAACAGACACAAGGGTTTGGCAATAGCGGGCGGAAAATACAAAGCTCACGTTTTGTGCTTCGATTAAAATTTGTATTTTATTTGAAAGTTTCGGCTTCGATTTGCCCGCCATCGCCAAGCCCAGAAACGTTATGTACAATTATAACAGACCTTACTAAATGAATGAAGCAGATTTATCAAATGATTTTAATGGACGAATAGCTCAATTATCTCAACTGATAAAATCTTGGGACTTAGTTCAACCTACAACCAAAAATGAATTTGACATTTTAGCTAAAAAAATTTTGAATAAACTTTATGACGGGCAAAATGAAATAGCAATCAAAAGACTACTTGAAAGTGAATTATGTCTAACCTATGGTTTGTATAAAACAGAGTTTGATGCAAACCGGCTAACAAATGAAGTAATGACTTTTTGGAATGAATAACATTGAATTTACAATAGCAATAAATATTGAAACAAGCGTGTTCTACTCAATCATTGAATTTCTTAAAGAAAGTGGTTGGGCTTTGATTGTTGAATATGATGAAAATATTTTTGACAAAGGAATTGACTTTGACTTGTACCAATTCATTAAAAATGGCGAGATAATATTATTAGCTTGGAGCAATTGGTTTGAAGGAGAAATTAAAGCAACAACAAAAACACTAAACGACATTGCAGAACATTTTGGATTAGCCTTAAACTTTGGAGAACCTGAATATTTGCAAAGGCAGGACATTATTGAAGAAATGCGGACATTATTGAACTTCAAAAAGTAACCGCACGCAACATGGCGTTTTGTTCAAGTGTGGCAAGACTAAAGATTACGCAATAGCTATTAATAATATCACTAACTAACGCAAACAATTAGTAATCGATCCAAGTATTTATAAGCGTTTAAAGCGTATACCTGTTTCACGTATTTCAGAGTAGCAGAACATTTTAAAAGACGGCATCGAACCAATGACAGAACAAAATATTATCGACACAGTAATTGAGAAACTTAAGAAGTACCCTGATACTAAATTCTACAGGAAAAATGACAGCGAACTCGAAATATTATGCCGTGACAACAAAGGGTTTGATATTTTGTTGCAGACGGACCAACGGGAAAATACACTCTATTTCGGCACTTTTCATCGGCATTTCGATCATACCGACGAAGAAACAAATGAAATGCTAAATCAACTTTTTTTTGGTTTGACAGGAATTGCAAGACTTAAAGAGTTTTCTAAAAATGGTAAAGCATATAAGTGGACATTGCAAATACAGGACAAAGACGGTAGCTGGTTTGACAACGGAACTATGGGGATTATGAACTTCAATTTTTGGTCAAGGGCAGACATAAAATATTTGCAGAATGATCTTTTGCCGAAAGACATTTTTAAGAAAGCAAAGAATTATGAATAACGAATATCCAAACCCCTGGAACTTTTCGAATATTGACAAGAACCTGCTATCGCCAAATGGGGAATATAAAATCGAGTTTGGGGAACTTTACGAAATTGCAATGGGGGCACCGATTGGCGGAGAATGTTACTTAATGCATGAAAACAAAAAACTTAAATTAAATGAATGGTGTGGCGGGCCAATTATTTGGAATGAATCAAGTTATAAAATTGCCTTGCCAATTTGGACGAAACTAAGAAATCAGAAAATATCTATTGTTGATATAAATAACCAGACAATTACCACTTTTAAAAAAGAATTCAGAGTACTGCATTTTAAGAAATTTATTGACAATAATTTGTTCGGCCTTGACAGTCCGATTTATATGACAACCCAATTAAACTTTAACATTGACAAGGAAGATGTAGAAACAATTAAACGGCTCATATGAAAACGGCAGACATGGAATTTTGTCGCAGGCGGACTGACGTAAAAACTTTGCGATCTTAGAATGAAACTGACATGCAGACTAATTACAACCAAGTTCCTCTCCATTACCTATAACAATATAAAAGTAATTCTATGGCTAAAAAACCATGATATAGCATGCCTCTAAAGTTCTTTTGGCATCAACTTTATGGCACTCAAAAAAAATTGCCCCGGGTTTTTCAGAGGGATCTCGTTCAGGAACGCCTACCGCCCCAATTACGGGAAACCGTATCCCATTTTACAAAAAATAAGTACATTAGCAAAACTGCTTGAAATGAACTGGCGAACTGCTAATTTTTTTTAGTTCAACATTATGGATGCAACAAAAACCCAATCAAAACCCCCGTATTTATTAGGGCTCATTTGCCTTATTCCGTTAGTTGGGGCATTTGCAGGGCTAGGGCTGTTATTATATGGGCTTTTAGTATATAAAGACAAATGGCTTTCCATTATAGGGGTAGCAGGTATCTTATGGACAGTGCTTATTTACTCCTCACTTTTTTATGCAGGAACGCACGCCTCTGTTTTTAAAAAAGGATTTGAAGATATTGCACAAATGCAGTTAAACGGCGTAGTGAAACATATCGAATTTTATAAATTATCACACGGTCAATACCCCGACAGGCTGGAACAGCTAAAGGAAGATGATAAATTAGCGCCTATTAATGATCCGTCAAAAGGAATGAATACAAAAGGCATTTCTTACTTTAACTATGAAAAGATGGGCGATAAATATGTCGTGTTTTCATCGGGCCAGGATGGAATCCCCAACACCAGGGATGATCTATTTCCAAAAGTGACCATTACTGACAGTACTAAGATTGGTTTAGTAAAGCAACGTTGATGAGTATACTCCAGCCAACAATGGATTATTAAGTATTGTTTGAACAATTAACGAATGTTGAAACTTGATGGAGGCAATGTTTATGTTTTGAAAAATTACACGTGGATGAATGTAAATCAGCTTGGCAACTCTCAGTTATCTATAGACTTTAATGCAATGGTTGTGAGTAGGAGTAAGCTCTCTCGTTTGTGTGTGGGTATACCAGTACCATCGTGCGTACTGCCTTGCAGTTGAACTTCAATAATATCATTTTTAAACTTTCAACTTTATTCCCTCACATACGAACTCAAACAGTTTACAAGGTTCTACATCAATCGCCAAAGCAATCAGGTATAACTCGTCCACTCTTAATTTGGCGGTTGGATTAATGGTTAACTCACTTAGCCGGGGTTTGCTAAGTCCTGTTTTCCTTGATACCTCTGATTTATTTACTGATTTAACTTGCAAATACTCTCCCAACTTAGTCATAGCATTTTCGTTTTCCCGAATTTTTATAATGATTCAATGTAAATAATTACTGAAAATCGAAAAAATATTTTGATATTATATCCGACTTACTGTAAATTTGTACAGAAAGTCTTTAAGCGTATTTTTAAATTATCATGCTTTATGAATAAATAAACTCTTTCATTAATACATATAAAATACTTAGCGTATTTACTTTTCCTCGTGCTAAAAACTACGACCTTTTACGACAACGAGTAAGTAAGGTAAATCGCTCACGTTTTCTTATTATATTTAAGATTCAGCGTGGGCGTTCTTATTTCGTTGTCGGGGTGTCGTAGCCCTTTAGCACGGTAAGGACTAACCCACGCTTCTTTATGGCGGGGTTCCTGTTACTTTTAAAACCACCTGTTATGAACGCCGTTACTACACCTACCACCCAACACCACCCGTTTAACGAGGCCCAATGGCTGCGTATTTTATTTCTCATTGCCGATACCGAGCAATGGTTACAACAGTTACATAAAGACATTTTTTATCAGCTGCCGCTAAAGCAGCATAAAAAGCTATTGCGTAATAACTGGTACCTGAGCGCCTCCACACTGGCGCATATACTGGAGCGGCATTATGCGCCCATGGCCCGCCACCCCGGCGCGGGTAAGTTTACCATTGGCGTGGAGCGTATTGTTTACATCATTAAAGAGGCTTTTGCCGCCACTCCACAGCCCGTGCCGCAAAGCCCCAACCAACAAAGGGTTTGGGATGCGGGGAGTATCGTAGGCTACGATGTTTGTGGGAATGCTACGCAAGTAGTTACCGTTATTGCGGATGCCGCGGGGCGGATTATTACGGCGTTTCCGGGCATTATTGCTAATGCTATGCCTGACGGTTCAGGCCCACCGTGACAGTGCGGAGTGGCCGCACTATGGTCGGATCGCAGATGCTGGTGGGAGAGCGGGCACTCTACGTTATAGTCTCTAAAAGTTCTAAGAAGTCCTTTGGACGAGATGACGGTAATAATTGTGGCAGCCGACTTTTATAATTTGCTTTTTCAACCTTTTTCTTGATAAAAAGGTTGAGCCAAAAATCAAGGCTGTGATGCATGAGCTAAAAATGACTTCCGTTTCGCTAAAATGCCTGAACTCGCTCCTTAGTGTAAAGAAGTTACAAAGTTCTTGCGGGCTCGGACAGCAGGCATTTTTTAACGCTCCACTTCTGTCATTTTATTTACGCTCATGCATCAAGGCCGGTCCTGCATCCGTGTGTAATGGGCAATAGTAACAGTAGGGGCGGTCATCTGCTTCTACAAGCGCAATTAGTTTCCTGTATTCAATAATGCCGTACACGTGCGTAAGCCCGCCTGCGACAGCAAATATTCACAGATCATTTGCCAAGCACACCGTTCAATAGATATTCCCCCGCCAATCGCCCTGGCAACCGATTGGCGGTGCCCTTTTTTGCTCCACTTTTTTGGGCAAGCAAAAAACGTGGAAAAAAGATATTAAGCATTTGGCATATTGTTAATCATACTGTAAAGTAATAATATCTATAGAAAAGGTTTCGTCCTTTGACATGATTCGTCAGGCCCGTCCGACCGGCCATCCGGGCGGGCTCACCATGACATTGCTATATACACCAGCCTAACTTTCCTTATCTGCAATACAAATCTTAAATAAAACCATCATGAAAAAACACTTTCTTAACTTAAACCGCATTGCGGCAACATGCAAAGGCAATCCGCTGAAAGCATCGCCAATAGGCATATTAAAAGAATTTTTCAACTACGCCACATCTGCGGAGCACGCCAACGCCTTTGATGCGTTTTGCAGAGCTGCACTCGAAGAGAAGTATTGCTGGCGAAGGGGCAGTCCGGCCAACCTGCTGCATTATAGCCAACAACTGGAGCTATTGATAGAAGCAGCTTACCTGCTGTATATAAAACCTCAACAATCTGGAAAACAATCGCATCGCACAACCTGGCAAAAGCAGTATGATTTTTTAAAAGCTTTCTTTAGTCAGGTATCTATAATGAAATGGAAAAGATGGTTGCAGGCATTTATTCATGCGGCGCTGTCAGGCAGCTCGGTTGCAGATGAAATGGAAGCAATAAAACTGTATCAATTTATAACCGGCATAAAGCAGCTATTATCTATAACCGCTCTTATTTTAAACAAGAGCAGCAAAGGCATCAACCTGGTTACAATTACTTAACACAGGTGTTGTTGCATATTGAAAACTTTACTCGTTTTACCTGTAAAAATCTGATCATGAAAATGAAACTACTGCTAGTTGTATTCACCGTAACTACGATGTTGGGTTGTAATAAATCTGAAGGATCAAAGAAAACCGGCGACCCCACAGAAGACCTGGCCTGGTTAAAAAAAATAAAGGATGAAAAGGCAGCAAACTGCACCTGCATTCCGTCTATATGGCAAGCTACTTATGACGGTGTTACCATTTACGAAACAGGTTGCGCAGGCCCGGCATGTCAATGTATACATCTTTACTATACGGAAAAAGGAGAAGCTGTACCAGGTTCAGAAGAAAGTAATCGTGTTACTTTTTTGTCAAAAGTAAAAGACAGGAAGGAATTGTGGTCCTGTGGTAAGTAAGTGCAGGGAGCTATTAGTTATCTGGTGTATAAGCGTAAGCTACTTCAAAATGTTCTTTCTTCAGCTCGGGTAATAGCTGCCCGATCTCCAGATCCATTCGTTGTGGTGTGGGTTCGCAAACCGAATATTTGGCGCCCTTATATTCGATAGTGCTACCTACCGGCTTGTCGAACTTTACTGCAATGGTAACATGCTTGGGATAAGCGAGCACGATCATGGGTAGGTTGTAAATTTCCTTTACCAGGAAAAAGAACAACCCCACACGGTCTTCACAATCGCTATAGGGCGACAGCAGGGTCTGTTCGGGAGATAATCTCTTTTCATCGCCATACACTTTAGTGTCTACATCAAATGCAAAAGCGTAGCGGGTAAAATGCATGAGGTAATCCACACCACTTTTTACATTCAATCCTTTTAATTGTTTTTTCAGCAAGGAGATCAGTGACTGATAGGTAGTATTGCTGACAGGTATATTAATAAAATCTTTGTATGCTACTGCGGGATAATTATTAAACAGGTTTTTGATCTGCGAATTGATCTTGATCTTAAAATTATAGTCGGAAGAGTTATAGGTAAACTGAAGCTCTTTGTCGATATAGTCGCTGTCATTAAAATTGGGCAGCTTATCTATTTTATAAGAGAAGGTTTTAGTAAATGAAGGTAGATTAATGGATATTGGTTTAAACGGTTCTTTGTCGAAGTTGATATTACTGCCATAGTCGTGGTAGTTGAGGCATACATACTGCTTGCTATCCTGTATACGATAGGGTATATTATAAATATTCTCATCGCATTGAATGTAAAACAATAAACGGCCATTGTTCTGGCTTAGCATAGTGCCATACCCCGAGTGCACCATGAAATACCATTTGTATAAAGTATACCGGAGATAGTTGTCTGCCTTAGGACTTATTTGCTCGGCTGTTTTTCTAACCAACTGATAAAATAACCAGTCGTCTGCTCGCTGTGTTTGCCGGTAGTTGGTGAGCATGGTGAAAATGCTGCTATAATCGGCTTTAGAGGCATCATTATAAAATTGCAGTATAGAGGCGTCTGTAAAGTTTTTTTCAACAAAGTTTACAAATTGCTGGTCGTTGAATGCAAATGAAATCTTGTCCCCATAGAAATTAAAAGAAACATTTCTTTCAGTGGCCCAGGTACAAAAGGGCAGCAAAGCAAACGATAATATGATCAGCAACTGTTTCATGAGCAACTTGTTTAAAGTTACAAAACATAACAATTATTTAATATTAAATTTTCGTGGTTTGAAAAATTTAACATAGGATGGTTGTAGGACGTGATCAGGATACTTGCCTCGTAATCAAATGGTAATTTGTACATTTACTGCTGCCGGTTAAGCGGTAGGCGATTAAAGGGAGATACGGTCGAGGCTTAAGCAACCTTATTTCAATTTCAACCTCTTAATGGTTTAGTTCACATTTATAATAATGCACATAATGAAGATTGCTTGTTTGTTGGTATCGTTGTTATTCTCTGTATTTACGCAGGCTCAAAAGCCATGGTCTCAGAAAATGGTAGAGTCGCACGGGTTGGTTGATTTTTACTGCAATACCCATTACCAGGCGGTTTTAGGTACTACGGGTTGGGACTATGTCTCTGGCCTGGTGGCTAATGCAGTGATGAAGGCCTGGGAGGCCTATCCTGAAAAAACAGCGTACTATAACGCAGTGAAAGCCTTTGCCGATAATAGCCTGAGCGAAGATGGCTCTTTTATTAAAGACACCGAAGGGAAATCGGCCCTGAGGCCCAGCAATATTGATGACTACCCGGCAGGGAGAATATATTTTGCTTTGTACAAAGAAGAACTTCGAAAAGGCAATATGAAAGATGCGAACCGTTACAAAACTGCGGCTACATTGATACGTAATACACTAAAGTATCATCATTCGAGAATTGCACCGGGCTTGCCGGGTGAGGGCGGCTTTTTTCACAAGGCTGTTTACCCCGATCAGATGTGGCTGGATGGTTTATACATGGGCTCTCCTATTTATGCAGAATGGCAACATTATTTTAGTGACACTACATCAGCTGCTAATAAGCAGCAAAGCTGGGGTGATATAGCTTACCAGTTTAAAACCATTCACCAGTACACCTACAACGCAAAGGAGCAACTGAACTATCATGCCTGGTCGGCTAACCCCACTGATGTGAATTCATTCTGGGCCAATTCCCAGGCGCCTTTTTTAGGCGCCAGTAAAGAGTTCTGGGGGCGTGGCATGGGCTGGTATTTTGCCGCATTGGCCGATGTGCTGGAATATTTACCAACAACGCATAAAGATTACCCGGCTGTACTACAGATCTATAACCAGGTAGCAGAGGGCTTAAAAAGAAGGCAGGATAAAACATCCGGCGTTTGGTATCAACTGCTGGCCTACAATAGTGCAACAAAGGCAGATGGAAAAGGTGATATGGTGAAGGGTGAAATTCATAATGTGGGTACACAGTCTAATTACCTGGAGGCCTCCTGTTCCGCCATTTTTACCTACGCTTATTTAAAAGGCATACGCTTAGGGTTGCTTGATGCCAAAACATACCGCCCGGTTGCCCAAAAAGCATACAATGGCTTGATAAAGACTTTTATAAGGGAAAACGGTAGCAAAACAGATATCATTCAAATATGTGCGTCTGCCGGGCTGGGACCCGCCAAAGACCCATCAAGAACAGGCACAGTAAATTATTACCTGGCAGGAAAGGATGTGGGCATCACAAAAAATGAAGGCAAAGCCATCGGTACTTTTATTATGGCATCAGTAGAATATGAAAACTATCTGAAAAGAAAATAAGAGTGCTGCTCTGTTTTTATCCATCAAGCATTTGTTAAATTAATTACAGGCATCAAACTGTAGCAGCTTTCTGCTGTCTTATAAGGGATATAATATTTCTCTTAAAATTTCGTTTTACTACAAATTGACAGATACAGGAATATGATTAAGCATGTGTGTGTATTGGTTTTTTCTTTTTTACTACTTGCAGGAAGTTCTTTATATGGGCAGCCTCCTAAAGTGGAAAAAACCGCCGAATGGTTTCAAAAAGGTTATTATATACTCAACCCCGTTTTTGCGCGTACCAGTAACGAGATAGCGTTTGTTCGAAGGCTTAGTGGTAAAGACAGCAGCATTAATGTGCAGCATTTTTTGCCGGGAGCGGCTACAAATTATCTTCCTCCCAATACCATTAATACCCGGCAGTTTGACCCGGTTGTGAGTATGTTTGATTATAAAACCCGTCAGCTGTCTTTAATAGATTATGGCTGGGGGCCGGCATTTTCTACCAACGATAACCGTTTGGCTTATTCTTACCAGACAAATCCCTTACAAAGACCTGATAAACTATATGCAGAAGCCTATAAAGGAAATACTATTAAAATATTTAATAAGTCTTCCAAAAAAATAGAGGAAGTAGCAAAGCCTCAGAATAATTACCTGCTGGATCCTTTTTTTGTTGACTCCTTAAAACTGGTGTATAAAGCAGGCGACAAGGTGAACGGCCCTTATGGCGCACCTGTTGCTATCAGTGAGGTTGATCTGGCCAACAAAAGAACAAGATTGGTCCGGCAGCCTGGTATTAAGTATCGCTTGTATGAGTTGATGGGAGAGTCTTACCTGATCAATAAGAAGCTGGCTTATATCGTGTATAGCCCGGCTGATTCGGGTAGTGGCATGGCAAGCGAGTACAGGCATTTATTATTGTCTGAAAAAGATACTTTGCAGGATTTTGGCATCCGCAAGTTTACCAACCTGGCGTATAAGTTTGCGGTATCAGCCAATGATGAATTACTATTTCTGGATGATGAACACTTCATGGCCGAGGACACTAACTACCTGGTAAAATATAAGAAGGGACGTTTAATAGAAAGCCGCCCACTAAACGCCGATTATTTCAGGGGGTATTTAAGTCCGAATGGGAAATGGTTGTTTTATCTTACGCAGGATATGGATGCATGGGTGGTCAATACGAGGGACATGAGCCGGGTAAAAATGGCCATACCCAAAAAAGAGCTGCATGCCGTTGTATGGAATAGTGATGGAAATAAGCTGGCATTGGTTCAGGATCATGATGACCTGTTGGGAACCGATAAGCTGGTGATCTATACACTCAGGTAAGAGCGTAGCTATTTTTTTCTTTTGTGAAGAGAAGGCTCAATATCGCCTTTCCATTTTTTATATTGATCTTCGGTTAATTCTTTTTTAAGCCGGTTGTCGCGTTCAGTGATCAACGCATCATTTCTTTTTCTGACACTTTGAAAATCCTGACTGGACAAACCCTGGGCCAGGCCTGAAGCAGGCCGTTGTATGTTATTTTTTAGTTTTTGCTGATCCTGGTAAAACTCAACGAAAATTTCCTCTATATTTTGCTTTTTGGATTTTTCCAGTTTGAAAGACTCGTCTAACGCATCTACTGCCAGGCTTGCTTTGGCCTTAATATCTTCGTTTGAGGCACTATTTTGGGCAATCAGCGGTGCATAACCTAAAAACAGGGAAAACAGTACAACGAATGCTGTTTTGGTTTTCATTCGCAAACTTTTTAAAGGGTTAAAGGCTTCCCGGTGATCATTTTGAGAGACTTGCCGGGCTGAATATGCTGCAGGTGTACTGCTGTTAATGTGCTTAAAATCGGTCATGCCTGAGTTCATTTTGAAAGATTCTATACCTATAAGAGGATAAAATCCTGCAAAAGTTGCAAGAAGGCATTTTCTATCGGCCTCCCGGAGGTGGTCCATCACCCGGTTTACGACTTTTCCCTTTGTTGATTATTTTTTTCATCAGCGAATCGTAAGCAACCTGCTGCTCAGCTGTACAAATTTTACGTGTTTGTACCACATGCCTGAACGAGTTGATTTCCACTTGTTTCTGCAGGCTGGCAATGGAATCTGCCCATTTAATCACAGTTGTATCCACCGAATCCTGGGTTTTTGTGAGATCAAACAGCATATTCTTCAAGTGAATGATCTGGTCCATTTTTGCCTTAGCGTCTGTCCAGTGCGTTTTTTTTAGTTCGTTAAATTGAGCCACCTGCTCGTCGTTAAAGCCCACTTCTTTTCTCAGCACTGCTGCAAACCCATCTTTATTATCGGGCTTTTTCTCAGGTTTTTTACACAAAAAAAGAAAATAAGCCAATACGGCAATATTGGTCAATAAAAGAAGGAAGATAATGAATACCAGAACTTTATTATTGGATCGGCTTTGCGTCATTTATTTAGGGATTAACATCGTTAACTGCCAGTATATAGTTTTCATTTTGTAAACCATCCGATACGACATTGGATGTGATGGTCGAAACTTCCTGCTTCGGGTAATCTGAATTGAGCACCGTATAAGCATTGGCCACTAACACCACTAAAACGCTGGCAATGGCAACCGCAGGTCTAGCTAAAAATCCAACGGTTTTTGTCCAGAAATTGTTTTCTTCCTGAAGTCTCGCCATCACGCGGGTATGCATATAGGGGCGGGCTTCAGCACGGCTAATGCCATCCAGGCTGTTTAAAATGTCATCTATTTCCAGGTTGGATCTCTTCATCCGTAATGTTTTTTGCCTGCTTACCGCAGACGGGTTTTTATAGTTCGCCGGGAAATCACCTGCCTGTTACCAGGCTTTCCCATGTCTCTTAATATCTTTTTGACGCTATTTTTTCATTTTCCTTGTAAAATAACGTATTTTATGTCTCTAATATTTTCCTTAAATTATTTTTTGCCCGGTGTAGCAGCGACTCAATAGCCGACACTGTTGTTTGCATGATGTCGCTTATTTCCTGGTAGCTTAACCCCTCAATTTTATTCAGAATAAATGCAATTTTCTGATTTTCAGGCAATTTTTCCACTGCTTTCATTAAAATGGCCGCTGTTTCCTTTTTGTCCAAAACGATGCCCGGGTGGTTAAAGTCGGGTGGATTTACCTCAACCTGCGCGTCATCGCCAAAAATACTCTTCACGAAACCAAAACGTTTTTTTCTTTTCTTCTTCCGTTCGTGGTCTAAAGATTTGGTAGTGGCAATGCGGTACAACCAGGTGGAGAGCTTGGATTCTCCTTTAAAAGAGCCAATCGACTGATACACCTGCACAAACACCTCCTGTGCTAAATCTTCTGCATCTTCTTCACTTTTTACAATACTGAGACAGGTGTTGTAGACCATGTTTTGATAACTGTCCACAACCTGTTTAAAAGCGGTTTCATCTCCCCTTTTTAATTGTTCTACCAGTATTTCCTCGCTAACCAAAAGTTTTAGTTTGATACAAAAATTCAGGCAGCGATATTACTACATTTTTCTTATACGTTTTGTGAAAGCCTTTAAAACATGGGTCCTCCGCCAGGTCGGCCACCACCGCCACCAGGCATTCCGCCGCCGGTTCCTTGTCCGCCCCTCCAATCACCTCTCTCTTCACCTCTTTGCGACGAAGTATTGGCTTTTCCGAAATTACGAAGGCTGTAAGTAAACGTAAGCATGAAATATTGCTGTAAAACTCTTGTTGTAGTTGTTTGTATCAGGTTGAAATTGTTCAGGGTCTGGCTAAAGCTATTATTTTGTTTTAAAATATCGAATATAGAAAGTTTTAACTCAGCCTGCTTTTTAGCCAGAAACTTTTTACCTACAGCCGCATTCCAAAGTGTGTACTCAACTCCTTCTGCATTCTCCAGTTTGTAATTTTGATAGGATACATTGGTATTGAAGAACCAACCGGATTTTGAAAGCAGGTTGAGGTTGGCTCCGGGACTTTGCTGTAAATAGTTTTGCCCGGCGCTGGCGTTGTTTAAGGTACTTGTGGTTTTAGTATAATTGATATCATAGTTGAGGGTAAAGTCAACAAACTCGCTCACATTACTGCTCAATACAGCTCCGCCGCCGAAAGTGTTGCGGGTTACAAAACCGATTACTCCATTGTATTTGCTGGGTGTTTTACCGTAATTATAATTGGTGGTAATATTAAAGTTAGATTTAATGAATTTTACAGGAAAAGAGTATACTAATAAGCCGGAGAGGTTGCGGTAACCGTTTAAGTTAATGTAAGTTGTGTTGGTAATACCTTTATCGTTCACAACATCGGTAGAAATATAATTGTCGATAATATTAAAAGAGGCATTAACTGTAAAACTGTTGTTGTTTTTCGTATTTGCATAAATATACCTCAATACTCCACGGTGGTTGTAAGCTTGTTGTAAATTGGGATTACCTACCACAATACTGGTTTGATTAGAGCTGTCTATAACATCCTGCAGCTGATCAATTGATGGGAAATCTGTGCCCGAGCGATAGAAGACGCGGCCATTACCATAACGGCCTATTTTTTTAGACCATCTTAAATTGGGCAAGAAGGCAAAAAAGTTTTGATCAACAGTGCCTACGGTAGGTCTTACTCTCTCGCTGAACAATGTAGAATATTGTAAATCGAATCCTGCGGAAAGCTGGTTGTCACGGTTTCTACCCAAACGATAATTGAAACCTCCATTATGTGTGGTAATGGTGTTTTCAAACTGGTTTGACTGCGCAATATTAGGTAATGTATAAGCCACACCATCATAATCAAAAGTTTCCTGGTTGCGTTTGTTAATGCGCTTGGCCGGCGTATAACTCAGCTCCACCATTCCCTGCTTGCCCAATGGTTCGGTGTAATTCAATCTTGCCGAATAATTGGAACTGTTTGTGGGATTGGTTCTGTATTGATTGCGTACGTCAGGAAGGTTGATTTCTTCGTACTTGGCAATATTGGTAAGGTTGTAGCTCTCTCCATCATTTTTCGTAAAGTTGGCCTGCAGGGATAACGAAAGGCTTCTACCTGTTTTTTTGAAGCTACGGCGATACATTAAATTGTTGCCGATGTTATAGCCATCTCTCTTTGAGCTGCTATTGGCGTCACTGATATAAGAACTGTCTCCTTCGGCATAGATTGCTGATGAATAGGTGCTGGAATAACTGTTATTGTTTTGAAAGCTCCAGCTGGGAATGTACATAATGGTGTTATTGGAGTCCAATTTGTACTCAAACCGCATGTTAAACCGATGGTTATTATTATTTGATGAGGAGGCGCTTTGTGTAGCCAGGTTCAGAATTCTGTCATCGGTGGTAATACTAGGGGAAAATGTTTCCGTTTCATTCACATTATTACCGTTAGAGAAAAAGTAGCTACCGCTTACATTTAGCTTTTTACCCCACATGTCAGAATAATTAATACCGAACGCATTGGTGGTGCTAATTCCCGCAGACTGACCGGAAGAAAAGTTGCCGCCGAAGCCACCACCAAAACCACCGCCACCAAATCCACCACCGCCACGGCCACCACCGCCACGACCACCGCCGCCGCTCATTACGCCTAAAAGATCCTGCTGGGCAAAATTCTGGACGTTAATATTATTGAAATTGCCGATCAGGGTAATACGACGGTCTCCCTTAAAAAAGCTGGTATTTCCTCCCGCTGAATAAGTGTTTTCTGTACCGTAGCCGGCAAACACACGACCAAACTGGCCATTACGCATTCCGCCTCGGGTAACGATATTGATGGCCTTCATCGCGTTGCCATCATCAAAGCCCGTCATCTGAGCCTGATCGCTCAGGCGATCAAATAATTGAATTTTATCTACTACTTCAGCTGGCAGATTGCGTAGCGCCATAGTAGCATCTTCTCCAAAAAAGTCTTTACCGTCTACTGTTACTTTTCTTACCTGCTCGCCCTGGCCGGTAACTGTCCCGTCTTTTGCTACAGTAATGCCCGGCATTTTTTTAATCAGGTCTTCTACCGTCGCGTCGGGATTTACTTTGTATTGGCCAGCGCTAAACTGGGTGGTGTCGCCTTTTTGGCTTACTGCCGGTGCGCTTGCCACAATTACAACGCCTTCGAGCGTAGTAGTTTTTTTGGGTATATATACGTCATCCAGGTCCAGCGAAGGTGTAGAATCATTTAAGGCAATAGACCTGAAGAAGGTTTCGAAGCCAATAGAAGTGGCTTTTAATACATAGCTGCCTCTGTTAATATTGGTGAAAAGAAAGGTTCCCGAAGAGTCGGAGCTGGTTGACCGGATATTGCTGCTGTCAGATGCGTTGAGCAACTCTACCGTGGCTCCTTTAACAACAATGCCCTCAACAGGGTCCATTAGTGTGCCTTTGATCGTTTGGGCCTGCCCGACAACACTTAACGTTAGAAAAAGTGACAAAAAACCAGCTAACTTCATAAATTTTTTTATTAGCCCGTTTGACGCTCAAAATAGTGTAATCCTTCGCTATTGATAACAATTACATAAAATTCAAAGTCATTTTTGCGTTAAAGGTTTGTATTTATGGAAGCGTGATAATTATATTTCGATGAACAAAATCGAATGGAGCGAAATTATCAGGAAGGGCCTGGTTAACCGGTATTAGAAAGGGGCTGCTTAAACGTTTTGGGTAAAATAAATAGCTATTTAATCCTAAAAAATCAAAAATTGCCAATTAAATGGCTTAGAATATTTATCTTGCGCCACTCAATATTTTTGTTATGGAATATTATAAATTAGTTGCAGTTACAGGATTACCTGGCCTGTATGAATTAGTAAGCAGCAAAAAGGATGGTGCGATTGTGCGTTCTTTACAGGATAAATCAACCAAATTTGCGTCAACACGTATTCACCAGTTTTCGCATTTGGAAAGTATTGAAATTTACACTACCGGCGAGAATGTAAATCTTATAGAAGTATTTCAGGCAATCGAAAAAGGCACTGCAGCCTTGCCGGATGCTAAGGATGATAAGGCAGTAAAGGCCTATTTTCAGGAAGTGTTCCCTGTTATGGATTTTGACCGCGTTTACAATAGTGATATGAAGAAAATTGTAAAATGGTTCGACATACTGAAGAAGAATGAAGTAGAGCTAAAATTATCAGAAGCGCCTGAGGAAGAAGCAGATGAAGCTGAAGTTGCTGCGGCTGCAGAAATAGCGGCTGAAGTGCTGAAAGAAGAAGCTGCAACTGAAGAAAAGCCTAAGAAGGCTGCTGCCAAAAAGAAAACAGCGGAGAAAGCAACCGAAGAAGTTGAAGATGACGAAGCTCCAAAAGCAGCTCCTAAAAAAGCAGCTGCAAAAAAGAAAGCTCCCGCTAAGAAAAAAGCAGAAGAATAATTTTTAATACAGAACCGAAATTCAGGGAAGTCCGGAAGTCGGCAGGTTAGTACGTTTTACGTTATTGATCTTCCGGTCTCGCGGACTTTCCGACTTACGGACTTAACCATCGAAAACTTATGACCGCAGACATTCAACCTACCCCCAGGCAATTATTGCCCGCCGATTTCCAGGTAACCAACTGGCCAGCGCTGGAACCCTATTTTAAAGAATTGTCAGAGCGTGCGATCACTTCTCTGCAGGAGTTGGAACAATGGCTTAAAGACCTGAGTGAGCTGGAAGCTGTGATCAGTGAAGATGCCTGTTGGCGACAAATAAAAATGACCTGCGATACGGAGAACCCGCAATTGGCCGAATCATTCAACTATTTTATGATGGAGATTCAGCCTAAAATTCAACCTTTTTCCGATCTGTTGAACAGGAAGCTGATGGAGAATCCGTTTACTGGCGAACTGAAAGAACCTGCTTATCATACGTACTTACGAAACGTAAAAAAGAATATTGATCTCTTTAGAGAAGAAAACATTCCCTTACAGTCTGAGCTGGCAGTAGAAGCACAGCAGTTTGGTGTGATCAGCGGCAAAATGAGTATTGAAGTAGGCGGAAAGGAATATACTTTACAACAGGCCGCTAAGTTTTTGGAAGATCCGGATCGCAGTGTAAGAGAGGAAGTATATCGCAAAATAGCGGAAAGAAGATTACAGGATAAGGATGCTTTGAACGAACTCTATGATGGTCTTTTGAAAAAGAGAAACCAGGTGGCATTGAACGCGGGATATGAAAATTACCGCGACTACCGTTTTGCAGAGCTGGGCCGGTTTGACTATACCAAGGAAGATGCTTTCCAGTTTCAGGAAGCAGTGAAGCAGTATGTGCTACCGATTGTTGACGAGATCTACAAAAAGAAACAGGCAAAGCTGGGCCTGGATAGCTTACGTCCCTGGGATACAGATGCAGAGCCTGTGGGAGTAGAGCCCCTGAAGCCATTTAAAACTGCTGGCGACTTACTGCAGAAAACGGTGACCTGCTTTGAAAAACTGGATCCTTTTTTTGCCGCCTGCCTGGAGAAGATGAGCCAGCTGAAACGCTTTGACCTGGAAAGCCGCAAAGGCAAAGCTCCCGGTGGTTACAATTGCCCGCTGGCAGAAACCGGTGCCCCTTTCATCTTTATGAATGCTGCCGGAACGCTGAACGATGTGATCACCATGGTACACGAGGGTGGTCATGCCATTCATTCGTTTTTATCGCACCCGTTGTCGTTAACCGGGTTTAAAGAATATCCTACCGAATTTGCAGAAGTAGCCAGTATGAGTATGGAGCTGTTCAGCATGAACGAATGGAGTGTGTTTTTCGAAAACGAAGAGGAGCTGAGAAGAGCGAAGGAATTACAATTGGAAAGAGTATTAACTATTTTTCCCTGGATTGCCACGATCGATAAGTTTCAGCATTGGGTGTATGAAAACCCCAACCACACAAGAGAAGAGCGTTTGCAGAACTGGCAGAGGATACTTACCGAGTTCACTCCGGCCTCACTGGATGTTACTGGGTTGGAAGCTTATCGTAATTATAGCTGGCAGCGCCAGTTGCACTTGTTTGAAGTGCCCTTTTACTATATTGAATACGGCATTGCTCAATTAGGAGCTATTGGTCTTTGGCAACAATTTCAAAAAGATAAGCAACAGGCATTAAATAATTACACCCACGCTTTGAGCCTGGGCGGCACCCGCACTTTACCCCAGTTATTTGAGGCAGCGGGCTTACAGTTTGACCTGTCACCACCTCATATTAAAGGTTTGATGGAATTTGTAAAAGAAGAGATGGAGAAAGTGTAATTGGCTTTATATAACAAGTATTGTAAACCTCACGGCGAGTTCGTGAGGTTTCTTATTATCCTGAAGTCCTGGTGTTTTTTTATGTTCGGCTGATGGAATATATAGTTATTACCTGAACCTGCAACTCATGAGGAAGTAGCTAATCGATTACCTGGTTATCCGTGTATTTGAAATGTTACAGGCTGTTTACGATAGGCTTTTACAATTTTTCCATATCTGCTGGCGGGAATCCATTTAGGGGATTTCTTTAGAATGCGTAACACTTCTTCCTCTGCTCCGTAGCCAATTTTAGTCAGGGCCTTCATATTAGAAAGCGTGCCGTCTTTTTCAACTACGAACTGGATAATTACCGTACCCTGACCTCCCGTTGCTCCATTTCTGATAGGAACCATTCCATTCAGGTTTCTTTCAAGATAGGCCCGCCAACCGCCGTTTTGAGTTGGAAACTCAGCGGCCCTGTCTTCCCTGGTAAAAACACTATCAACTGATTCTATAGTACCTTCTTTATATTCGGTCCAGATACCATTACTACCCACAAAGGCGATATCTCTTATCTTATTGCCAATAGAGTCGTAATCGGTGTCTATCATAGTGTTATTGATACTGTCTGTTACCACAGTATTATATAGCCACCCGTTTTTAGTATATTGTTTTTTTGTTTGAAACAACAACTTGTCGTTTTGGTAATAACCAGAATCGGTAAGCCGGCCCGTACTATCCCATTTCATTGTAGGACCTGTGAGCCTGTTGTTTTCATAATGACTTTTCTCTTCCACCTTCTTATTAGCATGGTATAATACACGATCTCCATGCAAAACCTCTAATGTAGAATCTTTAAATTGCTCCAGCCACAGTAAACGATTATCGGCCATTTTGTAATACTGAACCAGGTAGGTAGAGTCCAGTGTTCGCCCTTTGCCAACAACCACTGCTTTTTCTTTGGGCACGATTTCCATTTTTGTATTTAAGTAGTAAGTATATACCTTGTTTTGGGCAGCGCTGTAAATAGTTGTCATTGATAGTACTGACGTTAAAACCCAAAGCTTTGATACTATATTTTTTCCCATTGATTAACAGTTATCAAACTTGAAATTAGTAAATATTTGCATGGACGATAAGCAATTTTTATCCTGGTTATTGGGGGTAGAAAAGGATTAAACTTAAATTTGCGGACTTTGATTTTGTTTTTCGAGCAGTTCATTAATGGTCTTTCGCATCCAGTAAAATAGCTGGCGCGGCGAGCTAACGGTGTGAAAATATACTTTGCCCTCACCGTCTATAATGGCGTGTGTAGGGTAGGATGTTACTCCGTATTTTTCAGCTTCAGGTCTGCCATCAGCTACCAGCTGGTAATTAAACGGCGATAGCTTTACAAATTCCCTGATGGCGGAACGGTCATCAAGCGATATCCCAATAAACTTCACATTGGCCGAGTCTTTATATTCCTTCACGAGTTCATTCAGCTCAGGCATTTCCATTCGACAGGGTTTACAATTAATAAACCAGTAGTTGATCACCAGCACTTTCCCCTTCAGGTCTTTTGATTTTAGTTTATTGCCATTGATATCGACCTGGTTAATATTAAACTCCTGACCAGCTTTAAAAAAGGTGCTCTCCTTAGGTTTGGGATCTCTCGATACCATATTGCTGTAGTAAGCGTCACTGAACCTGAATAGGAGAAACTTGTTGCTATTTACTTTATCCTGCCTGAATGCATAGCGGCCATTATATGCCAGGCTCTGCCATATCGCTGGTTCTATTACAGCACCATTATCCATTACCACAATATCATTTTCTGTTAATCGTCTTTTAGCATAGTCATTGTCAAACTCATGCACTTTTTGTGTACTGCCATCCGTGTTGACCTGGTATTTGACCAGGTAGGTGGGAATGCCTTCATAATAAATAGCAGAATCGGTCATATTGCCCAGGCTATCCCATTTTACGGAACTGCCATGCAGGAGGTTGCTTTTGTAATAGGCACGTTCAGATGTTTTTCGATTGGCGTAATAGGCTATATGTGATCCATCTAATACACTTAAAGTCGAATCTTTGAAGTTTTCAAGGAAGAGTAACCTGCTATCAGCAAGGTTATAAAACAAAACCATAAAGCCGGTTTCCGTTTTTGAACCCTTTCCTATAACCGATGCCTCCTCTTTCGGAACAAATTCCATTTTTTCGTTCATGTAGTAGGCATACACTTTTTTCTGCGAAAAGCTGTTACAGTAAATAAGACACAGTATGGCTGTTATAATTGCAGCTTTGCGAATGGCAGTTTTTCTATACATTGGTTAAAAAATAGGCATAAAAATACTAAAATAATATTCACCAAATTCCCGGCGCAGAATTTGCTGCGATTTTTAAACCTTTTCAGGGACTCTTTGTTGTTAAACTACATCTTAAACTACTTAAAATCAAATTATGAAGAAAATACTATCGTTAGCATTTGTAGTGACTTCTATTGCTTTTGTATCCTGTAATTCTGCACCTAAGGCAGATGAGGCAAAAACCGAAGATCAGCAGGAGGTTTCAGCAGCAGAAGGCACATCTTACAAGGTAGATACTGCGCAAAAAGTGCAATTTATTGGCACCAAGCCAGTTGGGCAGCACCAGGGCACTTTTAATATTACAGAAGGAGAGTTCTTTGTGAAAAATGATGCTATCGTAACTGGCGGTAAACTGGTATTAGATATTAATAGTTTACAGGTAACAGATGCCGATACCTCAGGTGCTTATAAGTTAAAAGGCCATTTATTATCCCCTGATTTTTTTGATGGCGCTACCAACGGTACAGCAACATTCGAAATTACCAGTGTTGAACCTTATACACCCGATAGCACCAATAAAATTGTTTTAGACGGAGCTACTAACACCGTAAAAGGCAATCTTACTTTGAAAGGAGTTACCAAAAATGTAACCTTCCCGGCAGCTATTACGGTAACACCAACTACTGTTACAGCAAGAGCTAATTTCAACGTAAACCGTACAGACTGGGGGTTGGTTTACGGGAATGATCAGTCTTTGGGCGACAAATTCATCAGACCGGAAGTAAACATTAGCTTTTCTATTATAGCTAATAAATAATTGCTTTGCAGGCATATACTAAAATGCAGCTTTTTACGTTTGTAATTGGCAGGTTATTTGTAAAATTGTAAAGCGTTATTTAATAAAATTTATACAATGAAGAAGTTTTTACTGTTGACATTAAGTTTGATTGCTGTTGTGCTGGTGAATGCACAGGATAAGCCGGCTCCTAAAAGTCCGCCTGCTACTGTTAAAGCGGAACTAAGCAGCGGTGCGGTAGTAACTATAAATTATAGTCAGCCTTCTGTAAAAGGTAGAACTATTGGTAAAGACCTGGAGCCATTGCCCGGACAGGTTTGGCGTACCGGTGCCAATAAAGCTACCGTGTTTGAGGTAAGCAAAGATGTAACTGTAGACGGTAAGCCTTTGGCTGCCGGCAAGTATGCGCTGTTTACTTTAGTAGATGGAGATTACTGGACAGTGATATTTAGCAAAAAATGGGATCAGTTTGGCGCTTTTAAGTATAAAGAAGCGGATGATGCTTTAAGGATTACCGTTAAATCGGAGAAAGCAAGCGCTTTTTCAGAGCAATTAAATATTACTGCAGCAAAGGATGGTGTTGTTTCGCTTTTATGGGGAGATAATAAAGTTAATTTTACAGTTAAGTAAAAAAATTAATACAGTATAAATAAATAGCCCGTGGTTAAGCCACGGGCTATTTATTTATAGGTCTGATAAGTTAAAAATTTCGTTGACCCTTATTCCTTTTTCCGTCTGCCTTAAAGTACAGCATTCGTTTGACGGATCATGCTCAAAAAATAAAATATAATCGTTGTCTAGTGCTTCCTGCAAAAAGCTTTCTTTTTCGGTCATCGTTATCAATGGTCGTGTATCGTACGCCATAACATAAGGTAATGGCAGATGTCCCAGAGAGGGAAGCAGGTCTGCCATATAAACAATGGTCCTTCCTTTATATCGAAGCTGCGGCAACATCATAGCATCGGTATGTCCGTCTGCAAAGCGCACCTGCATATAGGGAGCAAAGGCGGCAGTATCCAGTGAGTTGCTGTTACTCATGCGGTTCCCTATCATTTGTAACTGGCCGCTTTGTTGTATCGGTAAAATATTCTCTTTTAAAAAAGAAGCTTTCTCCCTGGGGTTCGGCTCGGTGGCCCATTTCCAATGGTCGGCGTTGCTCCAGTACAAAGCATTTTTAAAGGCCGGCACCAACTGTTCGCCGGCTTTAATAATGGCACCGCCGCAATGATCAAAATGGAGGTGGGTTAAGAATACGTCAGTAATGTCATCCCTGTGAAAGCCTAATGCAGCAAGGCCTTTATCCAGGCTGTCATTGCCATGCAGGTAATAGTATCCAAAGAATTTCTCGCTTTGCTTATCGCCCATGCCTGTGTCAACCAATATCAGCCGGTTGTCATCTTCAATCAATAAAGAGCGTAATGCCCAGCTGCACATATTATTTTCGTCGGCAGGGTTCAGTCCATCCCAAATGCTCTTAGGCACTACGCCAAACATGGCGCCGCCGTCTAATTTAAAATGCCCGTGGTTGACAGAATAAAGATTCATGATGCCAGGTGATTTTGTTTTTCTTTATGCAAAGCAGCGTATAACCAAAAGAAGCCAATAGCAAAGAATACGATCAGTGATAGTACCGAGTTTTTCATACTTCCTGTAACTTCTTCAATACGCCCAAAGGTGAATATACCAATTACGATAGCCAGCTTCTCCGTAAAATCGTAATAGCTGAAAAATGAGGCCGTATCCTTTGTGGGTGGCATCAACTTGGCATAAGTAGACCGGCTAAGCGCCTGTATACCGCCCATTACTAGCCCTACCAAAACAGCCAGGCCGTAAAACAGGTATTCCGCATTCAAACCGCCCTCGGCCAATACCGCTGTATAATAAGCCAGCACACATATCGCAATCCAGAAAATAATCACGGCCAGCAACACTTTCAGGTTGCCAAATACTGCCGATAATTTTGACATACCCCAGGCTCCCAGTATGGCTACTACCTGTATGATCACTACCGTTATAATCAGATTGGTATCGGGCAATTTGAGCAATTTACTGCCGAATATAGTAGCTGCGAGCATCACTGTTTGTACACCCATGCTGTAAAAAAAGAAGCCGCGCAAAAAGCGTTTTAAAACAGGCATTTTTTTTATTTCAGCATACACTTTACTTATTTCTCTAAATCCCTCTTTGATCACATTGCCCTTCTTCTCAGGTTTGGAGCTCGACTCGGGTAAGCGCGAAAAGCTTACTTGGGCAAAAGCAAACCACCATATACCTACCAGCAAAAATGTAAGCCTGGTTGCAAAGCCCTGATCCGTCATAATCAGTATTAGTGCAAAGCCTACGATCTGCATAATCACGCTGCCAATATAACCAAACGAATAGCCGCGGGCGCTTATCCTGTCGCGGTCCTGCGGAGCTGCAATTTCCGGCAGGTATGCATTGTAAAATACCAGGCTTCCTACATAGCCCATTGCTGCCAGCATAAACGCAAACACCCCTAGCCCAAGCGTGTCGCCTTTAAAAAAGAAGAGCGCGCTACAGCCCAGTGCACCCATATAGCAAAAGAAACGCATGAAGTTTTTTTTATTGCCCCTGGTGTCGGCAATAGACGTAAGTATCGGATACAGCAGTGCAATAAACAGGTAGGCCACTGCCAGTACATAGTCGTACAGTGATGAGTTGACGAACTCTCTACCAAGGAAAGTTACTTTATGGTCAGCTCGATCGCTGGTAACCGCCAGAAAGTAGATAGGAAAGAAGGTAGTGGTAATTACCAGGTTGTATACGCTGTTAGCCCAGTCGTACATGGCCCAGCCGTTAATTACTTTTTTTGAAGCAGTTTGTTGCGTCATATAAAATTTAATTATTCCAAAGATAGATTCTCCCTTTTATATTCATTTAAAAATGACGAAGCATATACCTGATTTGAGCACAAACCATTTGATGGTATGCCAACAAGAATAGGATATATTCGGGGTGCTGTTTTACGAGGATCGTTTATTGCCAGCTCATCGATACCAATGGTTGTACGACGATTATTCGGGATGGCAGGAAAATATACGGGCGATAGCAGCGCTGTTTCCGGCGTCCCTTAAACGATAGGTTGTTTGTACCAGGTCCTGGAGGGCATTGGAGTCTAACTCTACGTCTGAGTTGCTTTCTATCTTTTTAACCAGTTGATTATCGGAAAAATAGTAGCGGTTTTGATAGCTCATCTCATCGGGATTGGCTGCTCCGCCATAAGTATTGTTCTGGTAAACAAATACCAGCTGGTTATTATCGAAATAATATTCCTCCTTCCAGAATCCGTGATCTTCCCCGCCTACATTCAATATTTTTACTATTTCACTGCCCCGGTAAAAATAGGTAAGCGTACCGCCCATGGGAGGGGCTTCGCAGGTGGTATCGGCTTCCCATTCAAATGATTTTTGGATAAGTTTTTCTCTATTTATTGAAGCATATACTTCTTTAATGTGTTCGGTAACTGAAACCGTGTCTGATGCCGGTGTACTCACAATAATCGAGGTATCTGCTGTAACTGTTTCCGGTTGTTTTGGAGCAGAGGTACAGCCAAGGATCACAGTTACGAAAACAATAGCGGGTAGTATTTTCATATAAGGTGCTATTAATGGCTTGTATAATGGTTTAGAGGAAGACGATGTTAGCCGATAATGCCTTGCGATAAGAGTATTAGCAGTATAATGCCCACGATAATGCGATACCATCCGAAGATCTTAAATCCGTATTTCTTGAGGTAGTTGATGAAAAATTTGATGGCCAGGATGGCTACAATAAAAGCCACAATATTACCGACGGCGAAGGCGATCATATTGTCAGAAGACTGCGTGATCAACTCATACCCCTTATGTTCAACACCTGCGATGTTCCATTTTTTCAGAAATAGCGAGTAAAGCGTTGCTGCAGCCATAGTAGGTACTGCCAGGAAAAAAGAAAATTCGGCGGCTGCGCTTCTGCTCAAGCCTTGCTGCATACCGCCAATAATAGAGGCGGCACTGCGGCTTACACCGGGTATCATCGCAATACATTGCCAGAGACCCGTTATAAATGATTTGCCGTAAGTAATTTCCTTTTCCGAATGAATTTTCGGATGCTGAAAGGCTTTGTCAATAAATAGAAGGATAACACCACCCGCCAACAATGAAACAGCCACAGTGGTAGGACTTTCTAACAACTCATCTATCTTATCCGAGAATAAAAAGCCCAACAGCAAAGCCGGAATTACGCCTACAAGCAGTTTGAAGTAAAATTTCAGTTTGCCTGTTTTTAACGGGTCGATAAATTTTTTCCAATACAAAACTACTACTGCCAGTATAGCTCCCAGCTGGATTGCCACCTCAAACAATTTGGTGAATTCCTCTTTCTCAATGCCCATAAAGGAACTGGCGATAATCATGTGCCCGGTGGATGAAACGGGCAGGTATTCGGTAATTCCTTCTACAATGGCGATAATAATAGCTTCAATAAGATTCATAAGTAAGGGTTCGTACTATAAAAAAAAGGCGATACTGCTGCATCGCCTGTGTATATCTTTAAATTCAGATTCTATTTCGATTTTTTAAAAATGGCATAACACTCTATAGCCAACCCTATGAAGATTAATATAGGCGCTATTGTAATACGTGTTGTACTGTAAACTTCCTCGGGTTTAAACTCAGCGGGGTTCTCACTTCTGCCACCCGCCATCAAAAACATACCTAAAGCAATAACCACCACGCCTAGCAACATCCACATATAATTGCTTTTGCCAAAAAGTGCAGGACTGCTTGCAGAGGTAGTAACCGTATTTTCAGACATATAAATTATTTAGAACTGCAATATTAGTATTGTTTTTTCAAAATAACCGTTAATAAAGGTCATCCAGCTTCTTCTTCAGGTATTTTAAAACACTGGTATGTGTGCTTACCAGGGTGATCAGTATTCCAAGAAGCATCATTCCAGCAAACAGGAGGCCCAATTGGGTGTTATCCTGGATCGTATTTAAATAGGGTACTCTGTTGATCAATACCTGTATTAATGCATAAACAGCTAAAATAGCAATAAGACCACTGATGGCCCCGTTGATAATCGCTCTTATGTCAAGTGGCTTGGCTATGAACCAGCGTGTAGCGCCTACCATTTGCATCGTTTTTATAATAAATCTATTACTAAACATAGCCAGCCTGATGGTATTGTCTATAAGAATAATTGCTGCTAATAATAATAAAATAGAGACACCTAATAAAATCCAGTTTAAAACACTTATTTTACTATCCAGGCCCCCAACTAAAAGCTCGGGATAATTTACTTCCGTAACGTAGGTCTGCTTTTCCAGGTCGAGCCGGATATGTTTAAGCGTGTCAGCATTTAAATACTCCGATTTTAGCTTAAAATCAATGCTTTGTGGCAGTGGATTCTCCGTTAAGATGCCTTCCCAACTCTCGTTACCGTCAGCCAGGTATTTGGCTTTGGCCATTTGTTTGGTGGTAAATACATATTCTTTCACATAAGGTTTTCCGGCTATGTATTCTACCAGTGCAGTACTGTCTGCTGCGGCCAAAGGTTCGCGCAGGTAAACGTTCACCTCTACTTCTTCTTTAAAATGCTGCCCCAGGGTACGGGTATTGATCACCAGCCAGCCGATAACCCCCAGCAGGAAAAGTACGAGGGTAACCCCCAATATGCTCATAAAGTAAGAAGCCTTACCGCGCTTTACTGCTTTCGTTTTTTCTGCCATAAATTATTTAAGGTTCTACGTTCAAATGTTCAGAATTTAAAATCAGGCTTCAATGTTCATTTAAAAGCAGCTGGCTTTAAACATTAAAACTTCGACTTTAAATTTCCAGCTTCGCAAATTTAGTGTATCCGGGCTACAATGCTTAAATTTGCGCCTTTTAATGCATAGGCTTATTACGGCTATCCTGGAAAGACAAAAGGTAACCGTATTCAGGGTTTTGTGCATTCGGCATCATCAAATACAATAGTACTACATGGACTATAATTTTAACTCGATTGAGAAAAAATGGCAACAACAGTGGAAGGACAGCAAGGCTTACCAGGTAAGTAACGACAGCAACAAGCCAAAATATTATGTGCTGGATATGTTCCCTTACCCAAGTGGGGCAGGTTTGCACGTGGGACACCCCCTTGGCTATATAGCAAGTGATATTTATGCCCGCTACAAACGCCTGAAAGGATTTAATGTGCTGCACCCCATGGGTTATGATGCTTTCGGCTTGCCGGCAGAGCAGTATGCTATTGAGCACGGGGTACATCCTGCTGTATCTACTGATAAGAATATAGCAACCTTCCGCAGGCAGCTGGATAATATCGGTTTTTGCTACGACTGGAGCCGGGAAGTGCGCACGAGCGATGCTCAATATTATAAATGGACCCAATGGATCTTTTTACAGTTATTTAAAAGCTGGTTCAACCGTACAACGCAAAAGGCCGAAAATATAGATGGCCTGGTAAAAATATTTGAAGCAGAAGGAAACCGGCATCATCCATTTCCTAACGAGAAATACCAGGTAGCTAATTTCGGGTTGCATGTTTTTAATGCAGCCGATTGGAAGTCGTTTGACGAAGCTACCCGACAGCATATTTTAATGGAATACCGCATGGCTTTTTGCGGTTATGGTGAAGTGAATTGGTGCGAGGCATTAGGAACCGTTTTAGCCAATGATGAAGTGGTGAATGGTGTGAGTGAGCGTGGTGGTCACCCGGTGGTTAAAAAGAAGTTGCGTCAATGGTACCTGCGTATTACTGAGTATGCAGACCGTTTATTGCAAGGTTTGCAAACTGTGGACTTCAGCGAAGCCATGAAGGAAATGCAAACCAACTGGATAGGCAAAAGCTCTGGTGCCGAAATCGAGTTCCAGATCGCCAATCATAAGGCCAATGTAGTAGTGTACACTACACGTCCTGACACTATTATGGGCGTGGATTTTATGGTAATTGCTCCCGAGCATGAGCTGGTAAGACAAATTACTACCGAAGCACAGCAGAAAGAAGTAGATGATTATATCGATTATGTGAACAGTCGCAGTGAGCGCGAGCGCATGGCCGAGAAACGTATTACCGGTGCTTTTACCGGTGCTTATGCGGTGAACCCATTCGACGAAACCAAACATATTCCTATCTGGATCAGCGAATATGTGTTGGCAGGGTATGGAACCGGTGCTATTATGGCAGTACCTTGTGGCGATGAGCGCGATTATAGGTTTGCACAGCAATTTAACATCCCCATCACAAATATCATTGGTGAACATTTCAATGGTGAAGATGCCAATGCAACCAAAGACGCGGTGTTGAGCAACTCAGGTTTCCTCAACGGAGTACCTATGCGTGAAGCCATGGAAACGGTGATCAACGAAATTGAAAAGCGAGGCATCGGCAAGCGTAAGGTAAACTATAGAATGCGTGATGCTGCTTTCAGCCGCCAGCGCTACTGGGGCGAACCCTTCCCCGTAAAATGGATCAATGGGGTAGCGTATGCTTTGGATGAAAGCGAATTGCCGTTAGCCCTTCCTGAAGTGGACGCTTACAGCCCTGGTCCCGAAGGTGAAGGGCCATTAGCGAACATCCCTGAGTGGACCTCACAAAACCTGGAAACGAATACCATGCCGGGTTATGCCGGTTCTTCCTGGTATTTCCTGCGTTATATGGATCCGCAAAACGACCAGGAATTTGCTGGTCGTAAAGCTACCGACTACTGGAACCAGGTAGACCTTTATATTGGAGGTACCGAGCATGCTGTGGGGCATTTATTGTATAGCCGTTTGTGGACGAAGGCCTTGTACGATCTGGGCCATATTGGTTTTGACGAGCCTTTTAAAAGGCTGGTAAACCAGGGAATGATTCAGGGAAGCAGCCGGTTTGTATACAGAATGCAGGCTACTGCAACCAAAGAAAATACGGGTGAGAGTGTAGAATTTCAGTTGATGTTAAGCAGCGACCATGCTACAAATCTGAGTAATGAGTTAAATGAAGCTGATTCGGATTTCAAGCATCATGCAGCTATCAATAAATTAGTTCATGAGAAGCTGCAGGATAAAGAGTATGTCATTAACTTCTCGCCTATTGTTAGGTTACATGTAGATGTAAATATTGTTGACGGTTTTGAACTGGATATAGAGAAATTCAAACAATGGCGTAATAGTGAATATGCTAATGCGGAGTTTATTTTGGAGGGCGGCAAATACATCTGCGGAGCAGAAGTAGAAAAGATGTCTAAAACCAAGTATAATACAGTTAACCCTGATGAGCTGGTAAATAAGTATGGTGCTGATACCTTCCGCATGTACGAAATGTTTTTAGGCCCGGTTGAAATGAGCAAGCCCTGGGATACCAAGGGTATTGAAGGGGTACATCGTTTTCTAAAGAAATTATGGCGTTTATTCTATAAGGAAACCAATACCGGAGAATCGATCTGGCAGGTAACTGCTGATGCAGCTTCAGATGCTGAGCAAAAAGTATTACACCGTGCTATTAAAAAAATAGAAGAGGATACCGAGCGCTTTAGCTTTAATACCGGCGTGAGTGGCTTTATGATCCTGGTGAATGAGCTAACGGATCTGAAATGCCACAAACAGGAAGTGTTACAATCTATGTTGGTCATGCTGGCTCCTTATGCGCCGCATATAGCAGAAGAATTATGGCATGCATTAGGCAATACTACCTCAGTGATCGACGCGGCTTATCCTAAGCTGGAAGAAAAATACCTGGTGGAGACCAGTAAAGAATATCCGATCTCTATCAATGGCAAAATGCGTACTACTCTGGTGATTGCGCTAACCGCCGATCAGGCAGAAGTCGAGCAACTGGTGTTGGGCAATGAAGTGGTTCAAAAATGGGTAGAAGGTAAAACACCCAAAAAGATCATCTATATAAAAAACAAGATGGTCAATATTGTTATATAAAATGGTATTGGAAGTATTGTTAAAAATCTCCGTGTGAACGGAGATTTTTTTATGCCCTTATTTTAGTTTACCACGATAGTAAAGGGTACCCGTTTATAGGTTTCTTCTCCATGAAAGTCATTGATCGTGTAGCTTATTTTAAGCATATTGGGATTGTCCATTTTATACTTTAGTACAACACTCTTTTTGTTCAATGCAGTGTTTTCATGCTCTTCCACCTTTTCAATGTACGTAGAGTCAGATTGTATTTCGTAGGATCCCCAAAGCGTTTTTACAAAGCCTAATGGCGTTAGCCTTACATTACTAAGATCGCCACCTGCACCTAATATCTTTAAAATTCCGGTGGGCCGGTTATTGATCTGCATTTCCCAGATGCCGGCAAGGGGCTTGGCTCCTGGTTTTGGCTCCTCCGTAGAAAAGGCAGAAAAGAGTAGGGCCGACAGCAATAAAGCGATGACGCTTACAGTTTTGAGTGTGGTTTTTCTCATATCATTGAATTATCAGGTTAATATACAAATATTTCATCGCTGTTACAATTTTGACACGATTAATATCGGCGTATCTGCCTGCCTAAAATCAGTTTCGTTTTCAGTGAATATTTTATTGTAATTTAGAAATACTTTTGTACTAAATGATTTTGCTGATAAGACCCGAAGCCCCCGATCACCATATGATCAATCGGTTTTAAAATAGTATGTAATCTTTAATTGCCAGGCTTATTGGGCGATATAATTGCTGCCTTTAGCGAGAAAAGAGGTTGTTACGGCTAGATTTTGAAATCTGTAAAATATTGGCTTATAATTTCGCATCTAATATTTTTTAAACCAAAAATTTTCAACAATTAAAAACACAATTATGTCAATCAACATCGTAGATCTTGTAAAGAACTATGTTTCTCCTGATCTGATCTCCAGAGCCAGCGCATTGCTCGGCGAAAGTGACAGCGGCATTTCAAAAGCGCTTTCAGGGTTGATACCTTCCATTTTAGGCGGTGTAGTGGCGAAAGGAACCCAGTCGGAAACGGATGCAGGGCAATTGCTGAATGCCGCAAAAGACGCCAATGAGTCAGGCCTGTTAGGCAACCTTAGCTCTTTTTTCGGTAATGCTGATTTGCAGGCGCAGGGTACCGGTTGGTTTAATAGAATCTTCGGTGGACAGTCAAGTGCTGTTATTGATGCGATATCCGGTTTTGCCGGAGTAAAATCATCCTCTTCCAATTCTTTGATCAGCATGGTTACACCGCTGATCATGGGTTTATTGGGAAAACAGGCAACAGAAAACAACCTGGATGCAAGTGGCTTCTCCGGTTTTTTAAATACACAGAAATCGAATATTTTAAGTGCATTGCCGTCTGGGTTGGGCTCGCTGGCTTCTATGCTGGGACTTGGTTCTTTAGGAAGTACAGCACGCGAAACTGTTGAAGATGTACAGGCTGCGTCTACAGCTACGTATAATTATGCTGAACAGCAAGCGGAAAAAACCAGTGGTGGATTAAAATGGTTGCTCCCGTTATTACTGTTGGCTGCACTGGCATTCCTGCTTTGGTGGCTAATGGGCAAGGGATGTAATAAAGGAACAGGTACTACGGGTGCTGATACCGTTGCAACGGCTCCGTTGGATACAGCTGCTGCATTGCTTCCTGCAACAACTACCAGCGGAACATTAGACACCGCAACCGGTAATTATATCTACAATGTAGGTAACAATACAGAAATAAAGCTGGCAGATGGCACCACATTAACAGTAGGTGAAAACAGTACAGAAGCCAGGCTGTACCATATGTTGAGCGATGCGGCATTTGCCGTAGATACCGTAAATAAATCTGCCAACTGGGTGGTATTAGACCGTGTATATTTTGAAACCGGCAAATCGGTTTTAACCGCTGAGTCTGCGGCACAAATACTAAACATCGCCTCGATTCTTAAAAATTTCCCTAAGGCAGCTATTAAATTGGGCGGCTATACGGATAATACCGGTGATGCCGCAATTAATAAAAAAGTATCAGCAGAACGTGCCAAAATTGTGTCCCAGGAAATGGTGAAAGCAGGTGCTGAAGCTAAGCAAATAGTGGAAGCAGAAGGCTATGGTCCTGAATTTCCGGTTTGCGCGGCAAATGATACAGACGAGTGTAAAGCACAAAACAGGAGGGTAGACCTGAAAGTGGCTGTGAAATAAAAGGCTATACTACTAACCCATAAATGGAACCGCTTCTGCAAAGAGGCGGTTTTTTTATGCGGCCTGTAAGTTACGGTTCGGGCATTCATATTTATCTTTGATGCACAATGAGCAATCCGAATTTAAACAGGGAGAAGCAGGGGCTGAATGCCACTGAGCGTGAGTTTGAGAATACGATACGTCCAAGCCAAATAAAAGAGTTTGCCGGGCAGCCACAGCTTATTGAAAACCTCACCATATTTATACGCGCAGCCAAGATCAGGGGAGAGGCGCTCGATCACGTACTATTTCACGGGCCTCCCGGTTTAGGTAAAACTACGCTGTCGCGGATCGTAGCTAATGAACTGGGTGTAAATATTAAGGAAACCAGCGGACCGGTTATTGAGAAGCCGGGCGACCTTGCAGGTTTGTTAACCTCGCTGGAGCCGAATGATGTATTGTTTATTGACGAGATACACCGGCTTAGCACCGTAGTAGAAGAGTACCTGTATGCTGCAATGGAAGATTATCGCCTGGATATATTAATAGATAGTGGTCCGAACGCCCGTAGCATACAGCTTTCGCTTAACCCTTTTACTTTAATTGGTGCTACTACCCGTAGTGGTTTGTTGACGGCTCCGCTACTTTCCAGGTTTGCAATCAAATCGAGACTGGAATACTATTCTGCCGAAACATTGACTAAAATCGTATTGCGTGCCGCTAAAATTTTAGGTACTGCTATCTCCGACGACGCTGCCAAAGAAATAGCCAAACGCAGTCGGGCTACGCCCCGTATTGCCAATGGATTGCTGCGCAGGGTGCGCGATTTTGCACAGGTTTTGAACGATGGAGAAATAGACCTCGGTATTACACAGCACGCTTTAAAAGCATTGAATGTAGATGAGTATGGATTGGATGATATGGATAACCGCATATTGCTGGCTATTATAGATAAGTTCAAAGGAGGCCCGGTAGGCATCACCACTATTGCTACCGCAGTAGGAGAAGAACCCGGTACACTGGAAGAAGTATATGAGCCATTCCTGATCCAGGAGGGCTTTATGCAACGTACGCCCCGCGGCCGCGAGGTTACCCATAAGGCGTATGAGCATTTGGGGAAAAAGCCTAATAGAGGCGGTAGCGGTTTGGAGTTGAATTTTTAAAAGAACTATTAAGGAGTTAAGAGAAGTTGAGTCTTAATGAACCTTCATTTCTTAATGGTTTTAAAACAGATAGCTAATTAGTTTGTGTTTGCTAACTTGGACAATATAACCTTGAAATATACACCCATGACTAAAAAACGGGTCACTCAAATATCTCATGAAATAACTGGCTATGCTATAAAAGTTCACAAAGTCCTTGGGCCCGGTTTACTGGAAAGCGTTTACGGAAAATGCTTAAAAAATGAGTGATTGCTGAACATAAGGCCAGATCCTAACCTGTATCAAACTATTACAAAAACCACAAGGAGTGCTCATCAACTTTTTCACAGACTACATTAGTCGCTCATTGAAGCCGTTTGTCAATGAATTTTTTGTATGCTTGCCAGATTGACGTCAGTGACATAAAAAAGCCTTCTACAATGGATGACCCAATATAGAAGGCTGCAATGTTGTTGGATAAGCTTTTTTAAGGCTGCACTACCAACCTGAATCCATTACCGTGAATATTCACGATCTCGATCTTATCGTCTTCTTTCAGGTATTTGCGCAGCTTGGCAATATATACGTCCATGCTACGACCATTAAAATAAGTATCGCTGCCCCATATTTTTTTCAGGGCCTGTTCACGCGGCAACAGGTCATTTAAGTGCTCGGCCAGCATTTTCAGCAACTCATTTTCCTTGGGAGAAAGCGTTTGCGTATTATCACCCTGAATTAACTGACGCAGCTTTGGATTGAAATGATAGCTGGATAAATTATACTCTTTATTCTCACTTTCCTTGTTCAATTCCTCATTGCGCTTTAAAATAGCTTTGATCTTCAGCAATAATACCTCGCTGTCGAAAGGCTTGGTAATATAATCATCAGCGCCCAGTTTGTACCCCTGTATGATATCTTCCTTCATGGTTTTAGCGCTCAGAAAGAACAACGGTACATCCGCATCAATATCGCGTATTTCTTCAGCCAATGTAAAGCCATCCATGTGTGGCATCATTACATCCAACAGGCAAAGATCAAATTTCTCTCTCTGGAATGCAGCTAAACCCAGCCTTCCGTCTCTTTCAAGCGTCACATCATAATCGTTCAGCTCTAAATAGTTCTTTAAAACGTTCCCAAGATTAGGATCATCTTCGCATAATAAAATATGTGGCTTATTTGCTTCCATTGTATTCGTTTTTAATGTTTTCTAACACAAATAAAGTTAATGGTTTTAATACATAAATAATAAGTGCATGAATGTTTTGTTAAAGATGTAAAAATCATGCCATTAAAAATCTAGTATAATCATAACGCGGAATATTTACTTTTGACAACAAAACTATATTCAAATAAAAATCTATGTCCAATACATCCGGGTTTCTTGAAGCGGTAAATAATGGCTATGCCTTTAAAGGAGAAAAATTTAAAATAGGTCGCGCCATGCTCAATGGCCAGGTAGTGGAAGGCGCTGATGTATTCATTCCATTCAAAACTTTAAACCGGCACGGCCTTATAGCAGGAGCAACGGGAACCGGCAAAACCAAAACCCTCCAGGTATTGGCCGAGGGATTAAGTGACGCTAGTATACCTGTTGTATTGATGGATATAAAAGGGGACCTGAGTGGTATAGGTGCTGCTGGTACATCTAATGAGAAAATAGAAAGCCGCTGCCAGCAGCTGGGCGTGGAGTTTAAACCGGCAGCCTACCCTGCGGAGTTTCTCACTTTGAGCAATGAAAAAGGAACCCGATTACGCGCGACAGTAAGTGAATTTGGCCCCATACTGCTTTCTAAGATACTCGACCTCAACGATACACAGAGCGGCCTGGTTGCTATGATCTTCAAGTATTGCGATGACAATAAGCTCCCCTTGCTTGACCTAAAAGATTTCATTAAAGTGTTGCAATATGTGAGCGATGAGGGAAAAGCTGAACTGGAAAAGGACTATGGGAAAGTATCTACCACTTCTACAGGCACAATCCTGCGAAAAGTAATAGAGCTACAGCAGCAGGGCGCAGACCTTTTCTTTGGCGAAAGAAGCTTTGATGTAGAGGACCTGATGCGCGTTAGTAATGACGGTCGGGGTATGATCTCCATTGTGCGGGTGACCGATTTGCAGGATCGCCCCAAGCTGTTTTCCACATTTATGTTGCAGTTACTGGCCGAGTTGTATGCATCCAGTCCTGAGGAAGGTGATATGGACCAACCCAAACTGGTGCTCTTTATTGATGAAGCTCATTTAATTTTTAATGAAGCCAGCGAAGCGCTTTTAAGACAGATAGAAACCATTGTAAAGCTTATCCGGTCCAAGGGCATAGGCATTTACTTCTGTACTCAAAACCCGATGGATGTACCTGCTTCGGTTTTGTCGCAACTGGGTTTAAAAGTACAACATGCCTTACGCGCTTTTACTGCAGCAGACCGGAAAGTGATCAAGCAAACGGCGGAGAATTACCCGGAAAGCACATTTTACAAAACAGATGAATTATTGACCCAGGTAGGTATCGGCGAGGCCTTGATTACGATGCTTAACGAAAAGGGCATACCCACGCCATTGGTACATTGTATGTTGCGTGCACCTCAAAGCCGCATGGATGTATTAACCGATGCTGAATTAAACGCTATTGTTGATAATTCAAAAATCGCCAGGCATTATAATGAAGTGATTGACTCGAATAGTGCGTACGAAATATTGGCGCAGAAACTGGATGCTGCGGCCAGCCAGAAAGAAGAAATAGCACAGCAAAAAGAAGAAGCCAAAGCGCAAAAACAGGAGAAAGGGTTCTTCGATAACCCTATTGTAAAAAGCGTGGCACGTACAGCCGGCAATACTATTGTGCGTTCGCTGCTGGGTGCTATTGGGCTCAGCGGGGGTAGCAGGAAGAGAAAAAGCTGGTTTTAGGGCAGCTAAGGATCATTTCGTTAAACTTCATAAAAAAGGCAGGGACTTTTGTACAGTTCCTGCCTTTTGTTTATTTGAGGTAGAGAATTAATTGATGCCCAAAAATGAGGCCACTTCGGTATAGTTCGCTGCATTGATAGACGAGGGTATTGATTTTCCTGAGGGTATGATAATGCCCCTTAAAGAGATTTTTCCCCTATCTGCCGTTGCCGGATTTTTCGTTATAAGTAAGGAGATGCCGCTGGCTGCCAATTCACTTTGTCCTACGGTTCCTAATATAGCGTCTGTGTAAGGTACCTGGTGATAAGTGGTAGTAGCACTACCTTGGTTGCGGATGTAAAGCAACAGGGTTCCGGAATTGAGCGTATTGCTGTTTACTTTATTGTCCGCTATGGCTACCACTGTTCCCCTGCCAGTAATATTGAATATATCAACATCGGCTGATGCAAAGCCCTTCCAATCGCCGGCTACGGCCGAGAAATCAGCTTTAGGTGTAGAAGGATTGTCCTTGTCTTTTGAGCAGGATAGCGCTACAATGCACAACATAACAAACAGTACAGATAATTTGCTTTTCATAAAATTATTTTTTAATGAATGGACAAAGTTATTACCTGACTGCTGCCAAAAAACACCGTAAACAAGGTACAAGCCATCAATGGGCCTGATCTGCTAAAAATGAATGTCTATAAGACTTTTTAAAGGGATGTGAGTGCCTGCTTTCAGTACAATATATTTTTCCGTAAGAGACCACACGGTTGTTTGAACGGTGCGCGGCCCATCGCTCGTATTAAAAGTGATGCTTGTTTTGCTTTTGAACTCGTTTCCCAGTCTTACGGCATACTCCAGCTTTTCTTTCCAGAACGCAGACTTGTCCTCCTCCGCAGGAAGGATGGTGTAGCTGCTGATCTCCTCTTTTTCAATCAAATGTTCTAACATAGCAAATAGATTATCTTAAGTCAAATTTAATGATTGACGCTTAAAAAAGCGCAGTAGTTTTTATTGAATTGTTAAGTTATTATATTTTAGTCGTTTTTTGAAATAGTTTATCGCGGGCTGCTATTTAACTTTTATGAGGTAAAATTAAGGTTAGTATCAGCTTAACTAAACTTGCACCCTGGTGCCTTTGCGGTAAAATAAGACGTATCTTGTAAACACAAATTTAAGTATGCCTGCCTGGGGAATAACCATATTGATCATACTGGCTGTTTATACCGGCATCAGCATAGCCATTTATTACCTACAGGAGTATTTTCTTTTCAAGCCCGAGAAGTTGGCCAGAGACTTCCGGTTTTTTTACGAAAACCAGCAGGTAGATGAGTATAACCTGGAGACGCATGATGGTGCTGTTATAAATGGATTGCACTTTAAAACTGCTAAACCGAAGGGTGTGGTGCTTTACTTAAAAGGCAACTCAAAAAGTATAAAGGGATGGGGCAAGTTTGCCGTTGATTTTACCCGGCATGGCTATGATGTAATTATGTTCGATTACAGGGGCTTTGGGAAAAGCACGGGCAGGCGTTCTCAAAAGGGCATTCAGCAGGATCTTCAAATGATCTATAACCAGCTGAAGGAAAAAGTACAAGAAAAATACATCATCCTATATGGACGGTCTTTAGGCTCGGGCTTTGCGACCAAGCTGGCTTCTGTCAATAATCCGCGTATGCTGATACTGGAGTCGCCCTATTACAGCCTGCAGCAGGTTGCTGCGCAGTTCGTACCCTTTATGCCTTTATCACTGGCTATGCGGTTTCCTTTGCCTACTTATAAGTGGATCAAGTATGTGAAATGTCCCATCTTTATTATACATGGCACTAAAGATAAGCTCATCCCGCTTGCCTCATCTGTAAAGCTTTCGGGTATCAACCCGGATAGAACGCGATTATACACCGTTATCGGCGGCGGGCACAAGAATCTGAACAATTTTCCACCCTATCATAAAATGCTGGAAGAAATTATTCATTTTAAAGAAACCCCTGTCAACCTCGAAGGCAGTAGCTATCAAAAAGATCAGAGGCGATGAGGCGGCGTATAAAAAAAATAGTATACTGGTTATTGAGTATTTATATAGTAACGATGATGGGATTAGTTATGTTTCAGCAAAAGTTAATTTTCAGGCCGGAAAAGCTGGAAGCTTCTTATCAATTCTCTTTTGAGCATCCTTTCGAAGAGCTACATTTTAAGAAGTCCGATGGTGCGAAACTGAATGCACTTTATTTTACAGTAACCCACCCCAAAGGTGTTATTCTTTATTTTCATGGTAATAAGGGCAGTTTAAAGCGATGGGGAACTATAGCTTCGGAATTTACTGCTTATGGTTATAATGTACTGGTAATGGATTACCGGGGCTATGGCAAAAGCACCGGAGAGTTGTCAGAACCAAACCTGCAAAATGATGCCCGCTTTTTTTATAAGGAGCTGCAACAGCAGTTTCCCGAAGACCAAATCATCGTATATGGCCGGTCTTTAGGTACTCATTTTGCTACATTGGTTGCATCTGAAAATAAACCACAGCGCCTGATATTGGAATCACCTTTTACTACTATGATGGATGTTGCACAAGCCCGCTTCCCGATTTTACCTGTAAAGTATGTTCTAAAATTTCCTTTTAACAGCAGTCAATGTATAGGGGAGCTGAGCAGTCCTTTAACCGTCTTTCATGGTACGGCAGATAAAGTAGTGCCGTACCGTTTAGGAAAGCAATTGTTTGGACAGGCCGGTTGCACCGATAAAACAATGGTCACCATTCCGGGTGGGTCGCACAACGATCTGGCAGCGTTTAAAGCATACCATTCGGAGTTAGAGCGGGTATTGGGGCCAAAATAAAAGCAAAGGTTTTATTAACTATAAAAAAGCTTTGTTACCTGTGCATTGCCTATATCAGTTGCTATCCTGAATAGTACTGTTGATCTTTTGTTAGTTAGTAAAATCTAAACTATTACTGTTAGATGTGGGTAATGCTTTTGCTAAGATTATCAATGCTTTTTTTAGCGAGTTATGGTAAAGCTGCTCTTAGCGTTGAATTGCGTATTAATTTTGGCCTGAAAATTTCTACCAGTTATTTAATGAAAGCAGTATTAATTGGCGCTACGGGCGCTACCGGCAAAGAGCTATTGCAAATATTATTGCGGGATGAAGGGATTACAGAAGTAATTGCTTTGGTAAGAAAACCATTATCCCTGCAGCATGAAAAACTGCAGGTTGAGGTGATCAATTTCGACCAGCCAGACCAGTGGCAGAACCTTGTCACCGGCGATATGGCATTCTGCTGTCTCGGTACTACTTTGAAGGCGGCGGGAAGTAAGGAGGCACAATACAAAGTAGATCATGATTACCAGCTGGCTTTTGCAAAAGCCGCGCGTCAAAATGGAGTTCCCCGGTTCATCCTGATATCAGCAGGTATGGCCAATGCTAAGTCATTGGTATTTTACTCCCGTATGAAGGGAGAGCTGGAGCAGGCCATACGGGCATTAAACTTTGAAAACTTGACGATGTTCAGACCCGGCCTGTTATCAAGACCCGGCACTGATCGTGCGGGAGAAAAAATAAGCGAATCGATATTGCGGTTTTTTAATAAGCTGGGCCTCTTTCAAAAACTGGCGCCCTTGCCGGTACGTAAGCTGGCTATGTTAATGTTGCGTTATGGAAAGCAACAGTATAAAGGGGTTCAGATTATTGAGTCGAAGCAAATATTAAGCGAGGTGAAATTATTATCATGAGTTAGCTCTGTTCTTTGAGGATCGACCCAGTATTTGAAGCGTAATTACGCTGGTTGGGTGCGCCCCGCATGGGGCGGCGCGCCAAATTAAAATGATAGGGTTTGAAAAGGGTATTTAGCTTATTGCAATGGGCGACTGGCCATATTGATCATGGGACAATATTGTCATCACCAAAATCAATTCCATGAAGCAATTAAAAACTAGGGCTTTATGTATGTGCTTAAGGTCTCTTCAAAGAAAGTTTGAAAAAGAGCTATCCCCATTAGAACATCTCCAACTGGAAAAGATTTCCAGAATATTGAAGAAGACTCATCGGCTAAAAAAGAAAAAAAGTCCATGGCGTTTTATCAAGGTACAACAATGGTTCGCAACAACCTTGACAATTATCAAGAGGATGGTCTAAGCCCTATCAATTTTATGATCAATACTAAAGCTGCATTATACAATACCCTACAATGTACAGAAAAGCATATCTGGTATATTATAAAGAACATAGGAAAATATTACAGGGAAAAAGAAGTAGATAAGATCAAATACGGAAAGCCGCAATTAGATAAAAATGGCAGCATCAGGAAAAGAAGCCTGAGAGTACCAACCTACCATCTTGATCGGATTCAGAAGACGATCCATGAATTTATTACGGCTCAATCAGCTTTCCCTGATTATATGTACGGATCGATAAGAGGCAGAAATCATATACAAAATGCATTTCGGCATTGCAAGAATGTTTACTTTTTAAAAGTAGATCTCAAAAATTTCTTTCCCAATGTCAGCCACAGACAGGTATATAGGTCGCTTGTGAAATTTGGATTACCGCATAATATTGCTAGGATCGTTACCCCGTTAACTACTGTCGACGGAAAGCTTCCTCAAGGCGCGCCCACATCCTGCATCATTGCAAACCTGGTGCTACAGAATGTCGCACGCAGGCTTCACGATTTTGCCCGAACTAACAATCTCACATTCAGTTGCTACCTGGATGATCTCACCTTCTCCTCTAAAGAAGATTTTAAAGCCTTGAGTGAGCAAATACTTAATATAATTAAAGACGAAGGATTCTTCCCTTCACACAGGAAAATTTCTTATCGAAAAACATCTTGCGAGATCACCGGCATTATTGTGAAAAACAATACACTTGATCTTGTGCCGGAAATGAAACGAGAAGCGATCATAAATTCCAATGTCTATCATTATCATATGTCGTTCCTAAAGCAACGGGACAGGCTATTTAAATCTTAATTACCCCAACACCTTCTCAAACGCTTTCCTGGGCGCACCGCGTAACATCACTTCGCCACAATAAGTATACTGCAGCTTTTCCAATATCTTCAGCATTGCCGGGTTATCAAAGTTGGTGTCTACTTTAATGCTCGGAATATTTTGCGTGATCGCATATTGCTCTATTGATTTAAATAAGCGAGTAGCTATGCCCTTTCCTGCTACTTTATCCGATACAGCTACACGATGTACCACCAAAAAATCGCCGTTGGTTAACCAGGCACCGTCTATATTATCGTAAGCCGGCTCGTCATTTACTATCAGTGCGCAGAAGGCTATTATATTCCCCTCCTCCGCAAGCACAAACCCCGAGGCCTTTTCAATATCCTCCTGCACAGTGCCTGGGTTCGGATATCCGTCCTGCCATTGCTGGCTGCCATCTCTCCTTCGGCGCTCAATGGCCTGCTGCAATATTTCCCATATACTACCGGCATCAGCTGCTTCAGCCTTCCTGAAAAGAAAAGGGTTGGCTTGTTCTTTATTCATGTCATCCATGACTGCAAATTAAGGTCATCAGCCCCACATCTCCTTTGTTTCTTTTAAAGACTGCTGTATCATTTTTTCAAGCACTTCCAGGTTCAGATCGTCAAGTTTCTTAAAATAAATACAGGCCACGGCTTTTTTTATTTTGCCTAGCTGATCGACCAGTTTACTTTGAACCGGGCTATCGCAGCTTAAAATATACAACGAGAACTGGGCTTTGCGTGGTGAAAATCCTATCCGGCACATATCGCCTTCATGGCCACTCGCATACTTATAATGATATTTGCCGAAGCCAATAATGGATGGGCCCCACATCGTTGCTTTCTCTCCAGACAGGCGTTCCATTATTTCTATTAGTTTAACGCTATCCTCCACTTTTTTAGGATCGCTTTTTTCGATAAATGTGGCTATATCTTCTGAAGTAGCTTTCGTTTTATTTTCGGCCATAATACATGTTTTTTGGAATGGTTATAATCGCTTATTGAAGGTACAGAAAACGTTCTGTTTATAAATAGTTGTATTTTGGAGTATGGCAAAACGCATTCCCTCCATTGACATTCTGAGAGGCCTGGTAATGGTAATTATGGTGCTCGATCATACCCGGGACCTGTTTCACGAAACGGCGCTTACCCAACAACCTACAGATCTGGCTACTACCACTATACCATTGTTTTTTACAAGGTGGGTCACCCATCTTTGTGCACCCATTTTCGTTTTCCTGTCAGGAGCCTCTGCCTGGCTGTCCCTACAAAATAAAAGCAGTATCAATGAACACCGTCGATTTCTTTTAAGCAGGGGTATATGGCTCATTGTACTGGAATTAACACTGGTTAATTTCGGTATCTGGTTCGACATTCATTTCAGCGTTATACTGATACAGGTGATCTTTGCTATTGGATTTGGCTTTATTGTACTATCTCTTTTATTGAAGCTGCGCAGCACTACCATATTGGTCGCGGGCATTTTGATGATGGTATTTTCAGGCATACTGCCTTTATTAGGGTTACCCCAACAAAATGCAGGCACCACTATCCTGAACGTTCTTTTCCAGCCGGCATTTTTCCAGTTGAGCGAAAAGCACAGTCTTATATATGGATACCCGCCGCTGCCCTGGCTGGCTATTATGCTGATGGGCTTTGGCTCGGCCTGGATATTTTTAAAGGATTCTGCCTCCGTGCAACGAATTTGCCTCAGGACAGGGCTTATGCTTATAGCAGCCTTTGTTGTTTTAAGAGGCATCAATATATATGGAGATGGCACGCCCTGGTCCTATCAAAAGAGTAGCGCTTTTACCTTTATTTCTTTTCTTAACGTTAACAAGTACCCGCCTTCTCTCCAATATACCTTATTGTTCTTAGGCTTTATGTTTCTGTTACTGGCGCTGTTTACCAATAGTCAGAATCGTTTTTCGAGAATAATAGCGGTATATGGTAAAGTGCCCTTATTTTTTTACCTGGTACATTGGTACCTGATACATACGGCTTTAATATTAGTGATACTGGCCAGTGGCTTTCCCGCCGGCGATCTTGTTTTCGGTTTCAACTTTGGGCGGCCGGATGCATTCAAGGCCTTCTCCCTCCCGGTTGTTTATGTGATATGGACTTTGGCGATTGTTGTATTATATCCATTGTGCCGCTGGTACGGCGCTTATAAAGCTGCACACCGAAATAATAAATGGCTCAGCTATCTCTGAGAAAAAAAATACCATTAATTCACGGGCTATATCTTAATTTGGTATCCTAAAAAAAATGCTATGGGCTTATTCGACTTTATTAAGAACGAACTGATCGAAGTAATTGAATGGGTTGATACCTCCGATAACACCATCATCTGGAAATTTCAGGACAAAGGCAATAATATTAAAAACGGTGCTAAATTAACCGTGCGCGAAAGCCAGGTAGCTGTGCTGATGAATGAAGGAGAGTTTGGCGACGTATATAATCCGGGTCTGCATACACTAACCACCAGCAATATGCCGGTTATCACAACCCTTAAGTCCTGGAAATATGGGTTTAACAGCCCTTTTAAGGTAGACATATATTTTATTAATACGCGCCAGTTTACTGATCTGAAATGGGGTACTTCCGGCCCTGTGCTAATGCGGGATCCCGAATTTGGCCAGGTCCGTATAAGGTCCTTCGGCAATTTTGCTATTAGCATTGTGGATGCCAAATTATTCATCACCGAATTTGCAGGCACCAATCCTTTTGTACGGGTAGATGCGGTGGAAGAAACCTTACAGGGTATTGTATCCAGCAAATTTGCAGAAGCGCTGGCCCAGGCCAATGTTACCGCCTTAGATCTGGCGGCTAATTTTCATGCCATTGGTGAAAAGGTAAAACCGGCTTTTCAAAAAGAATTAGATAGCTACGGTATAGCACTTGAAAAATTCTTTATTGAAAACGTATCGCTGCCTGAAGAGGTAGAAAAGATGCTGGACAAGAAAACCCAGCTGAATATATTGAAGGGTAACCTGAATGACTTTAACCAGATGCAGGGAGGTATTGCATTGGAAAAATTAGCGGACAATGATGCGGCAGGTAGCATGGGCGGATTGGGAGCGGGTGTGCTTTTGAACAACCTGATGGGACAAGCTACTCAACCACAGCCGGCTCAACCAGCCAATGCCGCAGAAAGCAAGGCTGCCATCCTGGAAACCCTGAAACAATTAGGAGAACTGAAAGCGCAGGGCATTCTTACGGAAGAAGAATTTAATACTAAAAAAACAGAATTGCTGAGCAGGTTATAGTATGCAGGTTTTAAAAGAACACCCTTGCCCTAACTGCAACTCAGAACTAAACTTTGATGCAGGTAAAAATGCCTTAAAGTGCCTGCATTGCGGTGCGCTGTTCCCCATTGAAAAAAGCAGCCAGGTTGTAGAAGAAAATGATATACGGATATTTAAGGATGCTGCCGCTATCCCGCTGGAGCCGGTGACTACAGTTACTTACAAATGCAGTAAATGTGGCCAGGAAACACAGGCAGGGGGTGATATTGCTTTTTTTGAATGTCGCAACTGCGGCAATAATGTTTTAAACCCGCACGCTTATAAAACCCGTACTATCACACCTACGGGTATGTTACCTTTCCAGTTGTCTAAACAAGAAGCATTGGATGTTTTTAAACAATGGATCGGTAAAGGTTTCTGGAATGACAGCAGCTTAAAGGAGCTTTCACTGGCAGATAAGCTGGAGGGGCATTATGTTCCCTTCTTTACATTCGATTGCCATACCTATAATCAATGGGAGGGTTATGCTGGGACTTATTACTACGAAACGATAAGAACCAAAGATGCCAGCGGTAAAGAAGTAACACAGAGCGTACAGCGTACCCGATGGTATTGGCGTGAAGGTTCTTTTGAGCGATTTTTTGATGATATACTGATCTGCGGCAATAAAAGAATTACCCAGGAGCAGATCAACAAAATCTATCCTTTTAATTTGCAGCAGGTAGAGCTATTCAATCCTGAATATTTGTTAGGTTGGCAGGCACAGGCATTTGATAAAGCATTGCAGGATACATTTGATGCGGCCCGTAATGAGATCAACGATCGGGTTCACCGGGAAGCTGCGCAACATCTGGCAGATGATACTTATAAAGATCTTAGCGTGCAAACCCGCTATGCCAGCGAAACCTTTAAACAGGTAATATTACCGGTTTGGCTGTGTCAGTATTTGTTTAAAGGGAAAACCTATCATTTTATTATTAATGGCCAAACTGGTGCGATTAGTGGTAATAAGCCATTATCGACCTCCAAAATTGTGGTGGCCATTATTATAGCCATCATAATTATAGCGGTGTTGTATGGTATGAGCCAATAACCAGTTTTCAGGTCAGTCCCTGGTTAATAAGAATGGTATAGTTGCTCCGGATCTGGCCGGTAAAATTTGAATTTTAGTGTACGTTTGAAGACGCAATGTACACTATCTTTTAAAATCGCAATTGAAACATATATAAAACAAGTTCAAGGGTGCAAAGCGTTTATAACCAGCAGTTTTCGCCAGGCGACTTATTGGTTTTTGCATCAGGAAAAGTAACCCAGGCAGTAGATTTATCAATTTAGGTATTCTTCATCTTGAGGATGACACTGTACGATACGGTAAAACTTTCGCCTACAAAAAGTATATCAATATTTTCAATCCGTGATTCGATAAACATGCAATAACAGTACGCTGTATTAATTGTATTTTAGAAATGATACATATTATCTATAACTAATCTGCTTTAAAACAAAATCTGCCCGGTTGGTTATCGTGTCCTTGGGTACGTCAATAACCTCATACCCGTAACTGATATAAGTTTGCTTCATATCCTCATAAGTTCTTACTGCTTCTGCCCATTTTTGTTTACGCTCCTTATCTGTCTGGTAAATTTCTCTCCAGGGTGGTAATATAAATACGGGAGATGAATAGGAGCATGCAGCTACCCGGTTATTGATCTCTTCTGAGACAGGCATACTTTCCATTATCATATAGCAAACAGCATCTATCAACCCACGATCAAAGAACACTGCTTTTGAAGGGTGCTTTATTTTTTGAGCAGCCTCGTAAGACTCCCTGCTGGCTTGCAGCATTAATTGTGTATAGCGTTCTTTATCACTCCAGGGCAGCGCTTGGCCATTTGCAGGCACTTCTTCCTTTATAATGCGCCTGGCATCTTCTGCAATAGTGGCAAATCCTCTATTGGCGAGTTCTGCTAATAAAGTGGTTTTCCCAACGCCGGGGCCCCCGGTTATTACAAATAAATTATTCTTTCGCATTTCACTAATCATTAAAGTGTTCCATAATATACTGTCGCGCTTCTTCTTGTGTTAGCACCGAAAAGTTGCGATAACGGTGATGTACATCAATGATCTCCTCGAGTGCTTCGGCTACTAATTGCCGGTTGTCCCAGTTTTTAAGATGGGCTACTACAGTGGATAAACAATCTTTTTTATACGCGATCTGGCCTATTACATGAACCAGCGTATTTCTTACCCTGGCTGTTGGCTCATACTGTAGTTCTTTCAATAAAGGTAAAATATCCTGCGGATGTTTCCGGCCTCTTAATTCAATACCATGGCATATTTCACGCCTTATTTCTTTGTTTTTATGGTGCAGGTATTTTTTTGCCCAGGCCAGAACCGGTTCAGGATTTGCTTCTCCCATCTTTTTTACAGATCCTATAACGGCGTTTCTTGGGGAGTGATGCACATCAAACAAACCCTGGTCGAAAAGATGTTGTACTCTTTCGAAATCCTGCTTGCCTATTTCACCTGCAGCATTTGTAAGCTCCCCTTAAATTCGTGCCGCTCAAAAGTATAATTTTCATTTTTATTTTTGCGTTTAACATGGGAAACGGATTAAATATATTCCAGCGGAGGGATATAGCCGAGCGATTTATGTGGT
>PJTT01000337.1_pt1 | contig 47374 bp, 46 predicted proteins | sample 1512261 | NCBI WGS metagenome assembly PJTT01 (sample SAMN08177685, study PRJNA422409) | Soil metagenome, whole genome shotgun sequencing project. | isolation source: Soil (2) enriched on wood chips | place: USA: Madison | collected 2015-01-15 | reverse complement strand
GACCTCCCTTCGAGATCGGAAAAGGTGTCACGGATGTCTCCGAACACCTGTCACGGATGTCTCCGGTCTGAACATTCGAGAGAGGGAGGGGCCCGCGCCGCGAGGCGTGGGAGGGTGAGAGGTTTCACCGTTGGCCGGAAGGGCGTCGATCCCGCCGCTGCGTGCGAAAAGGTTTCCGCGTGCAAGGCGGGCTGCCTGCTCTGTCATCTCGGCGAGCGAAGAACTCTTTGAGCATGATCGCGACGGACAAGGCTTCGGTTGAAATGTGCAGAATTTGATGAAGGTCGTTCAGGTGCGGCAATGCCGAGGCTCCTGGGGTTTGAACCTTCCTGGCGAACAGACGCCGTAGCAATTAGCGTGCTGGCAGCACGAATTACTACCTGTTGGAAGGCTCGGCCGTGATGGACACGGAAACCGAGAGGAGCGCTGCGGCCGGTACGTAGTCCCAAAAGGACGTCACCCTGCAAACGAGCGCAGTAACGAAATAGGGATAGTAATGCCTGGGCGCAAGTTTGGACTATTTTTTGATGATCGCATGGTCGCCATCGATCCCAGAGAATGTGAGGCTAAGTAAGGGCTCGATGTCTGGACAGCGTGAAACCTCTCACCCTCCCACCGCTTCGCGGCGGGCCCCTCCCTCTCTCAAAGAGAGAGGGTTCGGGGAAGGTGGCCGCCGAAGGGGATAGAGCGCCGTGGATCCCCGGTCCGTGACGGAAAAAGTTCCGAGATTCCGGCGGCTTGAAACTTTATCAGCGTCGTGGATCAGACGCGTTCGCTGGCGCCGTACACTTCTGTCATGGCCGAGAAAAGCGAACACATCGACGAGCTGCTGAACGAGATCCGTGACCTCAACGTCCGGGTCTATGTCGGCGCCGCCAAGGAACTCCACGCCCAGGTGGCGGAGGAGCCGCCGAAGGCGCGGATGGACGTGAGCAGGCAGGTCGCCCTGGTCGGGCGGCCGGTGGAGCTGCATCACGCCGCCGCGCTGCGTTCGCGCAAGATCTCGGCCTCCAGGCAGGCGCGCATCGCCAAGGCGGTGCGCGAGGAGGTGGCGATGAATGACGACGAACCCTGGACCGCCGATCGACTGGAGCGACTTCATGCCGCTCTCGAGCGCCGACTGGGCGCTTTTGGACGATCCGTCGAACTTAAAAGAATGGTTGAGGAGCGCGCGGGACTTCGGCCTGTGGGCGGAAGCATGGTTCCGGTCGTGGACGGCGCTGCCGCACCAGAAGCCGCCGAGTGAGGCCTGGGCGACCTGGCTGATGCTGGGCGGTCGGGGCGCGGGCAAGACCTTCGCCGGGGCCGGCTGGATCACCGACCAGGCGGCCAAGCCGTGCCGGATGGCGCTGGTGGGGCCGACCTTCCACGACGTGCGCGAGGTGATGATCGAAGGGCCGTCGGGCCTGCGGGCTTTGGCCCAGGCGGGCAACCGCGTGCGCTGGGAAGGCTCGCGCCGGCGGCTGGTGTGGGACAACGGCGCCGAGGCCTACGCCTTCTCGGCGGAGGATCCCGACAGCCTGCGCGGGCCGCAGTTTCACGCGGCCTGGGCCGACGAGTTCTGCGCCTGGCCCAAGGCCAGCGAGACCCTGGCCATGCTGCGGTTCGGTCTGCGGCTGGGCGAGGATCCGAGGCTGGTGGTGACCACCACGCCGCGTCCGACCCGGGCGTTGAAGGTGCTGATGGCCGAAGCAGGGGTTTCGACCACGCGGGCGGGCACGGCGGCCAACGCCGGCAATCTCGCGCCCCGGTTCCTGGCCAGCCTGGAGGCGCTGTACGGCGGCACGCGGCTGGCGGCCCAGGAGCTGGAGGGGATCGTCGTCGAGACTGACGGCGGCCTGTTCCGGGCCGAGGACCTGGCGCGGTGCCGCGGGGCGCCGCCGGCGCGGTTCGACCGGGTGGTGGTGGCGGTCGACCCGCCGGCCACGGCGCGCGGCGACGCCTGCGGGGTGGTGGTCGCGGGCCGCCGCGACGGCCGCGCCTATGTGCTGGCCGACCGCACGGCGCGGGGCCTGTCGCCCAACGGCTGGGCCAGCCTGGCGGTCGCGGCGGCGGTGGATTTCGACGCCGACGCCCTGGTGGCCGAGGCCAACCAGGGCGGCGAAATGGTCCGCTCGGTGCTCGCGCAAGCCGCGCCGCCGTGCCCGATCAAGCTGGTGCGGGCGTCGGTGGGCAAGCGGGCCCGGGCCGAACCGGTGGCGGCTCTCTACGAGCAGGGCCGGGTGGTGCACTGCGGGGCGTTCCCGGCGCTGGAGGAGGAGCTGATGGGCTTGGGCGACGGGGATCTGGGGCACAGTCCGGACCGGGCGGATGCGTTGGTCTGGGCGTTGAGTGAGCTGATGCTGGGCGGGGGGAAGGAGCCGAGGCTCAGGGTGGTTTAGTCCCTTCTCCCCTTGCGGGAGAAGGTGGCCCGCGTAGCGGGTCGGATGAGGGGTGTCGGCGCTGCGCCCCTCCAGCTTTCACGTCTTCATCGAGGCTGGTGCGAACAGGCGAACGCCTGCGCGCGCACCCCTCATCCGTCGGCTTCGCCGACACCTTCTCCCGCAAGGGGAGAAGGAAAGGAGGATCGATGTTTTCCTTTTCCAGACGACCGCCGGAAATCAAGGACTCCCGCGCCGCCAGGCTGGTCGCCCTGACCAGCGGCGGGCGGGCGCAGTGGACGCCTCGGGACTATGGGGCGTTGGCGGCGGAGGGGTTCGCGAAGAACCCCGTGGCCTATCGCTGCGTGCGGATGATCGCGGAAGCCGCGGCCGCCGTGCCGCTGGCGGTGTTTCACGACGGGCGGCGCAGCGACGATCATCCGCTGGCGCGGCTGCTCGCCCGGCCCAATCCCGAGCAGGGCGGGCCGGATCTGATGGAGCAGTTCTTCGGGCATCTGCAGGTGGCCGGGAACGGTTACCTGGAGGCGGCCGGGGATCAGCCGGAGGAGCTCTATGCCCTGCGGCCCGACCGGATGGCGGTGGTGCCGGGACCGCGCGGCTGGCCGGCGGCCTATGACTACCAGGCCGGCGGGCGGACGGCGCGGATCGCGCGGGACGCCGACGGCTGGCTGCCGGTGCTGCACCTGAAGCTGTTCAACCCGACCAGCGACCATTACGGGGCCTCGCCGCTGGAAGCCGCGGCCTTCGCCATTGACGTGCACAACGCCTCGGGGGCGTGGAACAAGGCGCTGCTGGACAACGCCGCGCGGCCGTCGGGGGCGCTCGTTTATGGCGGGCGCGACGGGGATCGGCTCTCCGAGGAGCAGTTCGAGAGGCTGAAGACCGAACTGGCGGGCGCCCACGCCGGCGCCGACAACGCCGGCCGGCCGCTGCTGCTGGAGGGCGGGCTGGAGTGGAAGCCGATGTCGCTGACCCCGGCCGACCTGGACTTCGTCGAGGGCAAGCACGCGGCGGCGCGGGAGATCGCCCTGGCGTTCGGCGTGCCGCCGCAGCTGCTGGGGATCCCGGGCGACAACACCTACGCCAACTATCGCGAGGCCAATGGCGCGTTCTGGCGGCACACGGTCGCGCCCCTGGCCGAGCGGGCGGCGCGGGCGCTGACGGCTTGGCTGGGGGTGAAGTTCCCCGGCGCGCGGGTGGCGTGCGACCTGGACGCGGTGCCGGCGCTGAGCGCCGAGCGCGACGCGCTGTGGGCGCGGCTGGAGGCGGCGAGTTTTCTCACCGACGCGGAGCGGAGAAGGCTGGCGGGGGTCGGGATCTAGAGAACCTCCCCCTGTGGGGGAGGCGATCGCGCAGCGATCGGAGGGGGGCGTGGGACGAAGCCGGCCGCTGCCTCGAAAGCTGAAAACGGCCCCCCACCGGCCTTCGGCCGCCTCCCCCACAGGGGGAGGTTTCTGGAAACTGGAGACTTCATGACCACGACAAACCGCTGGCGGCTGGACCGCCAGATCTCGGCCGCCGTGCTGGTGGCGGTGGTGCTGCAGGCGGCGGCCGCCTTGATGTGGGCCGGGCGGGCCAGCGCGCGGATCGACGATCTGACGCGGCGGCTGGAGGCCCAGGCCCCGGTGGCCGAGCGGTTGGCGCGACTGGAAGCCCAGGCCGACGCCACGCGCGCGGCGCTGGTGCGTATCGAGGCCAAGCTGGACTCTCCAAGCCGGGAAGGGGGCGAGCGATGAAGGACCTCCGCATCGAGGGCTACGCCTCGCTGTTCTGGACCCGCGACCTCAATGACGACGTCACCGCCGCCGGGGCCTTCAAGCAGAGCCTGGAGGCGGGCGGGGCGGGCGCGATCCGCATGCTGCACCAGCACGACGAGGCCGAGCCCGTCGGGGTGTGGGACGAGGCGTTCGAGGACGCGCGCGGCCTCTTCGTCCGTGGGCGGATCATAACCGCGACGCCGCGCGGGCGGCTGGTGGCGGCGCTGGTCTCGGCGGGGGCGCTGGACGGGCTGTCGATCGGCTTCCGGCAGGTCAAGGCGCGGACGGACGGGCCCCTGCGGGTGCTCAGCCGGGTGGACCTCTGGGAGGTGTCGATCGTGACGTTCCCGATGCTGCCGGGGGCGCGGCTGAAGGTGGTTTGAGATCTCCCTTCCCCCTTGATGGGGGAAGGGCCGGGGTTGGGGGTGGAACGGCCTTTCCGCGCCCCTGACGGCCGACGGTTTCGGGGGCGGACGCGCCGCGTCACCCCCATCCCAAACCCTTCCTCCATCAAGGGGGAAGGGCTTTTCACGGAGAACTCCATGAAGGAAACCAAACAGGTTCCGGCCTCGCCGGAGGCCCGGGCGGCGTTTGCCGAGGTGCTGGCGGCGTTCGAGGGCTTCAAGGCGGCCAACGACCAGCGGCTGGCCGCGATCGAGGCCAAGAGCGCCGACGTGCTGCTGGAGGAGAAGGCCGCGCGCATCGACGCGGCCCTGACCAGCGCCCAGGACCGGCTGGACCGCATCCTGGCCGAGAGCCGGCGTCCGGCGCTGGGCGGCGAGGCCCCGGCCGCGCGGGTGGACGAGCGCAAGGCCGCCTTCGACCGCTATGTGAAGACCGGCGAGACGGCTGGTCTGCTCGAGGCCAAGGGTCTGTCGGAAGGCACGGCCACGGCCGGCGGCTATGTGGCCCCGCCGGAGCTGGAGCGGCAGATCCTGCGCCGCCTGGCGGCCACCAGCCCGATGCGTGAGATCTGCCAGGTGCGCACGATCGGCGGCGGGACGTTCCGCAAGCCGGTGAGCCCCGCCGGCCTCGCGGCCGCCTGGGTGGCCGAGACGGCCGCCCGTCCGGAGACCACGGCCCCGACGCTGGACGTCATCGACTTCCCGGCCGGCGAGCTCTACGCCAGCCCGGCCGCGACCCAGGCCCTGCTCGACGACGCCTATGTCAGCATCGACGAATGGCTGGCCGAGGAGGTGCAGGACGCCTTCGCCGCCCAGGAGACCAGCGCCTTCGTCTCGGGCGACGGGGTCAACAAGCCCAAGGGCCTGCTGTCCTACACGGCCGCGGCGGACGCTTCGTACACCTGGGGTCAGCTGGGGTACCTCGCCACCGGCGTCGCCGGCGCCTGGCCGGCCAGCAACCCGACCGACAAGCTGATCGACCTGATCTACGCGGCCAAGACCCAGTACCGCCAGAACGGCCGCTTCGTGATGAACCGCCGCACGGTCAGCGCCGTGCGCAAGTTCAAGGACGCGCAAGGCAACTACATCTGGAACGCGGCCCTGCAGCCGGGGCAGTCGGCCAGTTTGCTGGGCTTTCCGGTGACCGAGATCGAGGCCATGCCGGATGTGGCGGCCAATAGCCTGGCGGTGGCGTTCGGCGACTTCGAGAAGGGCTACCTGATCGTCGACCGGGCCGGGGTGCGGGTGCTGCGCGACCCGTACTCCGCCAAGCCGCACGTGCTGTTCTACACCACCAAGCGCGTCGGCGGCGGCGTGCAGAACTTCGACGCGGTGAAGCTGCTGAAGTTCGCGGCGAGCTGACGACGAGGAGCCTTCTCCGGCGCTTCGGGAACCTCCCCCCCGTGGGGGAGGCGGCCCGGAGGGCCGGAGGGGGGACGTTTTCAGCTTTCGGGGCGGCGGCCTGGTTCGCAGGTACGCCCCCCACCGATCGCTGACGCGATCGCCTCCCCCATAGGGGGAGGTTCCTGAAGGTCGAAGCTGCGGCCTTCCCTTCAAAATCATCGAGAAAACCCATGCCCAATTCCGTGACCCTGGCCGAGGCCAAGGGGTTCTTGCGCGTGGGCGGGAGCGGCGAGGACGCGCTGGTTTCCCTGCTGATCGACGCCGCCGAGGCGCGGGTCGGGCAGGCGGCCGGCGTGGTGTTGACCTCCGCCGCGCCCGCGCCGCTGCGCCTGGCCGTGCTGGTTCTGGCCTGCCACGCCTACGAGCATCGCGACGGTGAAAAGCCGCCGCCGCTGTCGCTGGTCGAGCCCTGGCTCGCGCCTTATCGGGGAGCGCGCTTGTGAGTGGGCTCGAGAGCGATCTGGCCGCCGCCCTGGCCGGGGCGCTGGCGGCGGCGCCGGCGGTGAGCGCCATCGTCGGCGGGCGGATCCACGCCGATCCGCCGCGCATGCTGACCTATCCCTGCATCAGCGTGGGCCGGATCGAGAGCCGCACCGTGGGCGAGGACCTGCTGGAGCACGTGGTCACGATCACCTGCGCCTCGCGGTTCGGCGGACCGGAGGAGGCGCGGGCGATGACGGCGGCGGCGCGGCTGGCGCTGCACGACGCGGCGCTGAGCGCGCCGGGGCGCCGGCTGGCCTCGTGCCGGGTGCGCTACGCCGACGTGTTCGCCGCCTCGGACGAGGAGCTGACGCTGGGGATCCTGCGCGTGCGGGCCGTCAGCGAGCCGGCCTGATCCTTTCCTTTTCCTCAAACGATGGAGGCGTCCATGGCCGCGCAAGCCGGCAAGGACATGCTGCTGAAGATCGGCGACGGCGGGTCGCCCCAGACCTTCGTGACGGTGGCGGGCCTGCGGGCCCGGACCATCAGCCTGAACGCCCGCACGGTCGACGCCACCGACGGCGACAGCGCCGGCCGCTGGCGCGAGCTGCTGGCCGGGGCGGGCGTGCGCTCGGCCTCGGTGTCGGGCAGCGGGGTGTTCCGCGACGCGGCCTCGGACGCGGCGGTGCGCGACAGCTTCTTTTCCCAGACCGCCAGGACCTGGCGGCTGGTGATCCCCGACTTCGCCCAGCTGGAGGGGCCGTTCCTGGTCTCGGCGCTGGAATATGCCGGCCAGCACGACGGCGAGGCGGCCTTCGCCCTGACCCTGGCCTCGGCCGGGCAGGTGAGCTTCACGGCGATCTAGGGAGGGAAAAGAAGATGACCATGCACAACCCCGGACGCGGCGAAGTCACCGCCGTGCTGGCCGGGACGACGCGGACGCTGTGCCTGACCCTGGGCGCCCTGGCGCGGATCGAGGAGGCGCTTGGGCTGGAGGACTGGAGCCAGCTGCCGGGGCGGATCGCCAGGATGTCGGCCCGCGACCTGCTGGCGGTGCTGCAGGCGCTGCTGGACGAGGACGGCCCGCCGCTGGACGTGGCGCGCCTGGACGTGCGCGAGGCGGCCGCCGCGGTGGCCAAGGCCCTGGCGGCCGCGGCGTGACGGGCTGGAGCGAGATGCTGGCCCGGGCGGCGCGGGAGTTCTGCGTGCCGCCGGCGGCGTTCTGGCGGCTGTCGCTGCCGGAGTGGCGGGCGCTGGCGGGGCCTCCGGCCTCGCCGGCCCTGCCGCGTCCGGCGCTGGAGGCGCTGATGGCGCGGTTTCCCGATGACGACGAGGAGGCGGCGCCATGAGCGGCTTCGACGACATGACGATCCAGGCGGCCGAGGCCGGCGAAGCCCTGGCGGCGCTGGAGGCCCCGGCGCGGGCGGCGGCGCGCTCGATCGAGGACGCCTTCTCGGCGGCGGGGAGCAGTCTGGCCCGCTCGCTGGCGCGGGCGGCGGCCGACGGCGAGGTGTCGCTGGCCGAGCTGGCCCGGGCGGTGCTGGCGGCCGTGCAGGCGGCGGCCGGTGGAAGCGGCGGCGGGGGCGGCCTGGGCGAGGCGCTGGGGTCGGCGCTGACCTCGGCCTTCTCGGGCGCGCGGGCCGACGGCGGCGCGGTGACCGGCGGCGGCGCCTATCTGGTCGGCGAGCGCGGGCCGGAGGTGTTCCGTCCGGCGGGCGCGGGGACGGTGGAGCCGCTGGGCGGCGGCGGCATGAGTGTGACGGTGCAGGTCAGTGGCGGCGACGTCGGCGGCCTGGCGCGGTCGGACGCTCAGCTGGCGCAGGCCTTGGCGCGGGCGGTGAGTTTGGGGGCGCGGCGGTTGTAGATCAGGCCGCAGCTGGGCTTGGCGCGGCGGCGCGCGAATGGCGGACGCCGAGGTAGATGAGGAAGGACCAACTGATCGCTCCGATGATCAAGGACAGCGCCAGCGGCGAAACCTGGCCGGCGGCGCTGGCCGGCGCGACCGATCGCAGAAAGCCGAAGACCGCTCCGATGACGAAACCGCTTCCGAACGGAAACAGGCAAAGCCAGGGCGTCAGTCCGGCGTCTCGCAGACGACGCGTGCTGACGACGCACCAGGGGATCATGCTGAGCAGGCTGACGAGGGTGTTGTTGCGCGTCGCCACGCCTAGGCCAAACGCGCCGATGAGAATGGCGATCAGCCAGATCCAATATTCACGACGGCCGGCGCGGCCGGTCAGATAGGTTTTCAACGCGTCCAAAGCCGCCCCCGGTTCACTTCCCCGGACGCTAAAGGATCGACTGCGTCCAGGGAAGTATTCCAGAAACTGCGCTTACACCGCCAGGGCGTGCAGGGGCGGGTCGCCCCAGCGGTTGTCGCGGGTCTGGCCTTCGGCGCAGCCGACCCAGAGGGTGAAGCCGACCGTGACCAGGAAGCCGAGGACGGCCGCGACGACCATGCCGCCGACGCTGGCCAGGGCGAAGATCTCCGGGTCGCCGCCGCCCAGGGCGATGGCGGCCGAGCCGAACACCAGCCACATCACCGAGCCCATCAGCAGGACGGGGCCGAGCAGGATCGGCAGCAGCTGCCACCAGGCGCTCTTGCCCATGTCGTGCAGGCGCTTGGCGTAGATGCAGACGAAGCAGAACAGCGTGACCAGCGAGGCGGCCCACCCGATGAGCGGGATCCAGCCGGCGACCACGTTGACGCCCAGCAGCATCAGCCAGGCGATCCAGAACGCCTGACGACCGATGCGGCCGTCGGCGGTGAACATCAGGGTTTTCCAGTCCATGTCTTTTCAGTCTCCCAACCTTGAGGAGGAGACTAGGCCCGGCGGGCTCGCGCTTTAAGTGAAATGGGCGTCATGACAAGGGTTTAACCAGGTGGGGTTTAACCCGGCTGGGCGACCCGGCCGGGCGTGAAGCCGAGCCAGGCCAGGAAGCCCAGCCAGATCAGGGCCATGGTCGGCAGGGCGATCAGGAAGGGCGTGATGACGGCCATGCCGTCGAGCCCGGCCATCCAGGCGCGGCCGCCGCCTTGCAAGGCGAGGTTGGCCAGCCAGACGGCGATCAGCACCCAGGGGCCGCGGCCCATGTCGCGCAGCCGCTTGAGGCACAAGACGCCGCTGATCCAGGCCTGGAACAGCATCATCACCGCGCCCGTCCCCCAGACCTCGATGAGGCCCGGCAGGACGGCGTCGGCGTCCATGTCGCCGAACCAGGGTCCGAGCACCGGGGCGGCGAAGAAGGCCCGCGCGCCGTAGGGCATGGCGGCCAGGCCCATGGCCGCGTCGATCGCCGCCAGCAGGAACAGCCCCAGCCAGAAGTCGCGACGGCCGACGGCGCCGCGCGGCGACAGGAGCAGGGCGAGAAGGGGCACGGGTCGGTCTCCGATCAAATGTAAGTAAGTGATCACTCACATTTCATATCCTTGTCAAGGAGGGCTCGCATGAGCGCCTTTCACGAGACGCGCCTGCCGCTGCGGCTGGCCTTCGGCGGGACCAGCGGGATCGAGCGGCGGACCGAGGTCACGGGCCTGGCGTCCGGCTTCGAGCGGCGGTCGAGCCCCTGGGCGCAGGGACGGCGGCGGTTCCTGATCGGCACGGCCAGCCGCAGCCTCGACGAGGCGGCCGAGCTGGTCGCGTTCTTCGAGGCGCGGCGAGGGCGGCTGCATGGGTTCCGGTTCCGGGATCCGGCCGACTTCAAGTCGTGCGCGCCGTCGCTGGCGCCGGCGCCGACCGACCAGGCGCTGGGCGTCGGCGATGGGACGCGGACGGCGTTCCAGCTGGTGAAACTGTACGGCAGCGGCGAGGAGGCGGTGGTCCGCACGATCGCCAAGCCGCAGGCCGGAACCGTGCGGGTGGCGGTGGCCGGCGTCGAGCAGGCGGCCGGGGCCTTCGCGGTCGATGCGGCGAGCGGCCTGGTGACCCTGGCGGCCGCGCCGGCGGCGGGGGCGGTGGTGACCGCCGGCTTCCTGTTCGACACCCCGGTGCGCTTCGACCTGGATCGGCTGGACGTGACCCTGGAGGGGTTCGGCGCGGCCAGGGTCGGGGCGGTGTCGCTGGTCGAGGTGCGGGTCTGATGCGCGCCGTGCCGGAGGCGCTGGCCCAGCGCATCGAGAGCGGGGCGGCGAGCCTGTGCCATGCCTGGCTGCTGACCCGGGCCGACGGCGTGGTGCTGGGCTTCACCGACCATGACCGGGATCTGGTGGTGGAGGGCGCGACGTGTCGGGCCGCCAGCGGCTGGAGCGCCGGGGCGGTCGAGGACGAGGCGGGTTTCGCGCCGGGCCTGGCGGCGGCGCTGGGGGCGTTCGACGACGCGGCGATCACGGCGGCGGATGTCGAGGCCGGGCTCTATGACGGGGCGATCGTGGCCTGCCTGCGGGTGGACTGGAGCGCGCCGGATCTGTTCGTCGAGCTTTGGCGGGCGCGGGTGGCGCGGGTGTCGTGGACGGGCGGGGCCTTCACCGCCGAGCTGGAGGGGCCGGCGGCGGCGCTGGAGCGGGTGGTCGGGCGGACCTACGCCCGCAGCTGCGACGCCAGCCTGGGCGATGCGCGGTGCGGCGTGGATCTGGCGGCGCATCCGGGCGCGAGCTGCGATCGGCGGTGGGCGACCTGCCGCGAGGTGTTTTCCAACGGCGTCAACTTCCGGGGCTTTCCGACCCTGCCGGGCGAGGACTTCCTGACGCTCTATCCGGTCGAGGGCGACCTCAACGACGGGGGGCGGCGATGAGCGCCCGGGAGTTGGTGCTCGCCGAGGCGCGGGGCTGGATCGGCACGCCCTATCAGCATCAGGCCAGTCTGAAGGGCGTCGGCTGCGACTGCCTGGGGCTGGTGCGCGGGGTGTGGCGGGGGTTGGGCGGGGTCGAGATCACGCCGCCGCCCTATCGTCCGGACTGGGCGGAACTTGGCGAGGGCGAGCCGCTGCTGGCGGGGCTGGCGAGCGTGCTGGTCCCGCTCGAGGCGGCGATGGCGCGGCCCGGCGACGTGCTGGTGTTCCGCATGGCGCGGGGCGCGCCGGCCAAGCACTGCGCGATCCTTTCAGGTGAAGGGACGCGGATGATCCACGCCTATTGGGGCCGGGCCTGTGTCGAGACCTGGCTGGGCGCCTGGTGGCGGCCCCGGCTGGCGGCCGCCTTTTCCTTTCCGGAGCATGTCTGATGGCCCAGATGATCCTGCAGTCGGTCGGCGCGCAGTTCGGCCCGGCCGGGAGCGCCATCGGCGCGACCATCGGGGCGGCGATCGACCAGAGCCTGATCGCCTCGCTGAGCCCGGCCCGGCAGGTCGGGCCGCGGATTTCGGAGCTGAAGCTGACGGCGGCGGCCGAGGGCGCGGCCATGCCGTGCGTGTTCGGCCGCGCGCGGGTGGCGGGCCAGGTCATCTGGGCGGCGCGGTTTCGCGAGCATCGCACGACCAGCGGAAGCAAGGCCGGGCGGGCGCGGTCGTACGGCTACAGCCTGTCGTTCGCCCTGGCCGTCGGCGAGGGTCCGATCGACGGGATCGGCCGGGTGTGGGCCGACGGCAAGGCGCTGGATATGGACGGGGTGACGATGCGCGTGCATCGCGGCGCCGAGGACCAGCTTGCCGACCCGCTGATCGCGGCGGTGGAGGGCGAGGACGCCGCGCCGGCCTTCCGGGGCGCGGCCTATGTGGTGTTCGAGGACCTGATGCTGGACGACTTCGGCGGGCGGCCGCCGCAGTTGTCGTTCGAGGTGTTCCGCCGGCCGGCGGGCGACGGGACGGCGCTGGAGGACCGGCTGGAAAGCGTGTGCCTGATCCCGGGAGCGGGCGAGTTCGTGCTGGCGACCGACGTGGTGCTGCGGCGCTCGGGCCTGACGCGGACCAGCGCGGAGAACCTCAACAACGCCGAGGGGCGGGCCGACCTGCTGGTGTCGCTGGACCAATTGCAGGCGCAACTGCCGAACGTGAGGCACGTGAACCTGGTGGTGGCTTGGTTCGGGACCGACCTGCGTTGCGGGGCGGGCGAAATCCGGCCGGGCGTGGAGCTGGCCGACAAGCCGACCGAGCCGATGGCCTGGAGCGTGGCGGGTGTCGAGCGGGGCGCGGCGCGCCTGATTTCGTCGAACGACGGCGCCGTAGCCTATGGCGGCACGCCGGCCGACGCGGCGGTGGTGCAGGCGATCGTCGAGCTGAAGCGGCGCGGTTTCGTCGTAACGCTCTATCCGTTCGTGCTGATGGACGTGCCCGCCGGCAATGGTCTCGCTGATCCTTACGGCGGCGCCGAGCAGGCGGCCTATCCGTGGCGGGGGCGGATCACCTGCCATCCCGGGCCGGGACGGCGGGGCACGGCGCACAAGACGGCGGCGGCCGCGACCCAGGTGAGCGCCTTCTTCGACGCGCCGTGGGGCTATGGGCGGTTCGTGCGGCACTATGCGGCCCTGGCGGCGCAGGCCGGCGGGGTGGACGGGTTCCTGATCGGCTCGGAGCTGGTGGGTCTGACGCGGCTGCGGGACGCGACGGGCTTTCCGGCGGTCGGCGCGCTGAAGACGCTGGCCGGGCAGGTGCGGGCGCTGGTCGGGCCGGCGACCAAGGTCGGCTACGCGGCCGACTGGAGCGAGTATTTCGGGGCGCAGCCGGCCGACGGCTCTGGCGACGTGCACTTCCATCTGGATCCGCTGTGGGCCGATGCGAACATCGATTTCGTGGGGATCGACTACTATCCGCCGATCACCGACTGGCGGGACGGGGAGGATCATCTGGACGCCGTCGCCGGCTGGGGCGGGCCGCACGACGGGGCCTATCTGCGCCACGGGCTGGCGGGCGGCGAGGGCTTCGACTGGTTCTATGCCTCCGATGCGGCGCGGGCGGCGCAGGCGCGCACGCCGATCACCGACGGGGCGCATGGCGAGCCGTGGGTGTTCCGGCCCAAGGACCTCTTGAGCTGGTGGAGCAACCCGCATCACGACCGGCCGCTGGGCGTGCGGTCGCCGAGCCCGACGGCCTGGGTTCCGATGTCCAAGCCGATCCGTCTGATCGAGTTCGGCTGCGGGGCGGTGGACAAGGGCGCCAACGCCCCGAACCTGTTCGTCGACGCCAAGAGCGCCGAGAGCGCCCTGCCGCCGTTCTCGGACGGGACGCGCGACGAGCTGGGGCAGAGGCGGGCGCTGGAGGCGGTGCTGGGCTGGATCGCCGAGCCGGCGGCCAATCCGGTCTCGCCGGTCTATGGCGGGCCGATGATCGAGCAGGCTTGCGCCTGGTGTTGGGACGCGCGGCCGTTTCCGGATTTTCCGGCGCGGTCGGGCGTGTGGGCCGATGCGGGCAACTGGAGCCTGGGCCACTGGCTGAACGGCCGGGCCGGATCGATGGGCGTGGGCGAACTGGCGCTGGCCGTGGCGGCGCGGGGCGGGGTGGAGATCGATCCGGGCGAGGCCTCGGGTCTGGTGGCCGGCTATGTGATCGAGCGGCCGATGCGGCTGCGGGATGCGCTGGCGCCGCTGACGGAGGCCTTCGGGCTGGACGTGGTGGAGCGCGGCGCGGGCGTGCGGCTGGTGTCGCGCTCGGGGCCGGCGGCGGGGATGCTGGCGGACGATGACCTGGCCTGGCCGGAGGATCGCGAGGCGGCGCAGAGCGCGGCGCGGATCCTGGAGGCGGCGGCGGGCGCGGTGCGGCTGCGGTTCGTGGACCTGGCGCGCGACTACCAGGCAGGGGCGCTGATCGTGCGGCGTGACGGGCTCAGTGAGGGAGGGGGCGAGACCCTGGATGTCGACGCGCCCTTGGTGCTGACGGCGGCCGAGGCGGCGGTGGTCGCCGGGCGACGGCTGGACGCCGAAGCGGCCGTGCGGCGCGAGCGGATCGTGCACCTGTCGCCGCTGGCGGCGCTGCGCTGGCGGGCCGGGGATCGGCTGGCGCTGGACGGCGAGACCTGGCGCGCAGCGCGGGTGGACCTGGACGAGCGGCCCAGGGCGCGCCTGCTGCCGGTCCTGCCCGAGACGGGCGCGGCAGGGGCGATCGACTGGAGCCCGGCGCCGGCCGCGTCGGTGACCGGGCCGCCGGCCCTGGTGGTGCTGGACCTGCCGCCGCTGCCGGGGACGGAGGACGACGCGCGGCCGCTGGTGGCGGTGTCGGCCCAGCCCTGGCGGGCCTTCGACGTGCATGCTGGCGTGGCGGTCGATGCGTTGCGCGTGCGGGCTGGTGCGAGCACGCCGGCGGTGGTGGGCGTGACCTTGTCGGACCTGCCGGCCGGGCCGCGCCATCGCTTCGACCGGGCGACCCGCCTGGTCGTGCGGCTGGAGGGCGGCGTTCCGCAAAGCCGCAGCCGGGCCGCCGTGCTGGCCGGGGAGAACCTGCTGGCGGTTCGCTCGCAAGCCATTGGGGGCGAGGGCGGGGAGCTCTTGCAGTTCCTGACCGCCGAGGCGGTGGGGAGCGAGGTCTTCGCCCTCGGGGGCCTGCTGCGCGGGCAGGGCGGCTCGGACGTGGCGGATCTCGTTCCGGCGGGCGCCGAGGTGGTGCTGGTCGACGAGGCGTTGGTGCGGGCCGACCTGGCGTCGGCCGAGCGGGGGCTGCCGCTGGTCTGGCGGGCGGCGCCGGCCGGCGGTCCGGCGGCGGGAACGGCGATGGCGCAGGTGGCGGCGACGTGGCGGGGACTGGCCCTGCGGCCGTGGTCGCCGGCGCACCTGAAAGCCAGGACGGTGGACGGCGATGTGCGGCTGTCGTGGATCGCCCGCGCGCGGGTCGGCGGCGACAGCTGGGAGGCCGAGGTTCCGGCCGGGGAGGCGCTGTGGCGGGTGGAGATCCTGGACGGCGAGACCGTGGTGCGAACGGCCGATGTCGAGGCGGCGGGCTTCGTCTGGACGGCGGCGATGCGGGCGGCGGATCTGCCGTCTGGGCCGTCCGGCGCCCTGTCGGCGCGGGTGCAGCAGGGCTCGGCGAGCTGGGGCTGGGGCGCGCCTGCGGCAACGGGTCTGTGATATTAATGCAACATTTGGCTTGCGCCCGGCGCGGAACGGCCTAAGTGAGGGGCTTCGGCTTTTATCCCTAGTCCTTCGAGGGCCTTCCTTGGCGCGCGACCCCTATCTGGAGCTTGGTGTTTCCCGCGGCGCGAGCGCCGATGAGATCCGCAAGGCGTTCCGCAAGCTGGCCAAGCAGTATCACCCCGACACCAACCCGGGGGACAAGAAGGCCGAAGACAAGTTCAAGCTGGTCAGCGCGGCCTTCGACATCCTCGGCGACGCCGAGAAGAAGAAGAAGTTCGACGCCGGCGAGATCGACGCCGACGGCCGCGAGACCATGCGCGGCTTCGGCGGGGCGGGCGGCAATCCATTCGGCGGCGGCGGCTTCAACCGGGGCGGCGGCTTCGGTCGCGGCGGCGAGGGTCCCGAGGTCGACCTCAACGACCTGTTCGGCGACATACTGGGCCGCAATCGCGGCGGCGGCGGCGGTGGTTTCGGCGGCGGCTTCTCGGCCAAGGGCGCGGACGTGCGCGCCAAGCTCGAGATCGACCTCGAAGAGGCGATCAAGGGCGGCAAGAAGCGCGTGGCCTTCTCCGACGGCCGCACCATCGACGTGACCATCCCGACCGGCGCCCAGGAAGGCCAGACGCTGCGCCTGAAGGGGCAGGGCAGCCCGGGGCGCGGCGGTCCGGGCGACGCCTTGATCGAACTGGCGGTCAAGGCCCACCCGATCTACCGCAAGGAAGGCGAGCACCTGGTCATGGACCTGCCCGTCTCGATCCCCGACGCGGTGCTGGGCGGCAAGGTCGAGGCCCCGACGCCCGACGGCCCGGTGAACGTCACCGTGCCCAAGGGCGCCAACAGCGGTTCGAAGCTGCGGCTGAAGGGCCGGGGCCTGTCGGACGCCAAGGGCGTTCGCGGTGACCTCTACGCCCGCTTGGTCGTGACCCTGCCCGAGACCATCGACGAGGACCTGGAGAAGTTCGCCCAGGCCTGGCGGGACCAGAAGCCGTATACGCCGAAGCGGCGGTAGGGGCTGAGCTGGAAAGCTCGCTCATGCGTTTTAGAGCGACAGTTGTCATGAGCTGAGTTACGATCAGTTCTGCAAAGGTTCACGCCATGAAAACGATCTCGATTGCTCGGGACTTTTCCCCTACGCCAGGCAGCCGCTTCGACGGCCCCTATTCTGGCGAGGCGTTCCGGGTTCGCTTCCTGGAGCCGGCGGTCGACGCTCAGGAAGTCGTGACCGTAAAGTTTGACGCCGTGGCCGGCATGTCGTCCGCCTTCCTCGAAGAAGCGTTTGGTGGACTTTACCGTCGTCGCGGCGCTGATCCCCTGCAAATCCGGCAACTGGTTCGTCCCTATGCGGAAGGCGCCGCGTTCAAGCCCTACGTCACCTTGGTCGAGCGCTACATGTCTGAAGCCGCCCAGCGCTTCTCAAGCGACTGATCTTCTCGCTGGGGGGCGGCATTACAAAGAACTTCGAAGCTTTCGGTCTTTGGCTGCTCCATATGGGCGAGAACTTCGCTGTGTGGTGGCAAGGCTGGCCATCGACCCTGGTAGCCGCCGTCTGGACCTGGATTTCCGACAAGCTGCTCGCGCCGGCGATCGTCGCGGTCATCTTCACGGCGCTCTACAACATCTACATGGAGCAGTTCAAAGCCCACCGTGACGCCGGCACCAAGGTGGCCGACGGTCTGCGGGAAGATATTCGAACGCTTCAGCCGCTAGTGACCGACTACTGGTCCCGCAATCGCCGCGCCGGCGATCCCGCGCTTGAAAGCAAAATCATAGCGGCCCAGGCCGACCTGCTGGCAACAGTCGTTCTCCTGCGCGAAAGCTTCGACATCTATGTGTTCTCGACGGAAGGCGATCTCGCCAACCTGTTGGATCTCCTGACCGGAGGCGAGTTTGGCGTGTCCGGGCGGCAAGCGGACGCCGATCGCGCGGTAAGGGTGTCGAAGGCGCTCGTCGAACTCAGAGCGTCGGTGACCAAGTCCCGGTTGGCGACGCTTAAGGGCGGCCTTGGGCTGATTACCCTGCTGCGCAGGCCGAAGTAGAAGAGCGCTGTCGCCAGCGCGCTCTTGGGCGTCACGCCGTCGCCAGTTGCGCCCGCGCCGCCTTGGCCGCGGCGATCATGTTGACGAGCGCCGGCTCCACTTCCTCCCAGCGCCGGGTCTTCAGGCCGCAGTCGGGGTTGACCCAGAGCTGCGACGACGACAGGCGCTGGCCGGCTTTTTCCAGGAGGTCGAGCATCTCGGCGGCCGCGGGGCTGCGGGGGGCGTGGATGTCGTAGACGCCGGGGCCGATCTGGGCCGGGTAGGCGTAGGCCTCGAAGGCGTCGAGCAGCTCCATCTTCGAGCGGGCGGTCTCGATGGAGATGACGTCGGCGTCCATGGCGCCGATGGCGGCGATGATGTCGTTGAACTCCGAATAGCACATGTGGGTGTGGACCTGGGTCTGGGGCGCCACGCCCGAGGCGGCGATGCGGAAGGCCTCGACGGCCCAGGCGAGGTAGGCGTCCCAGTCGCCGCGGCGCAGGGGCAGGCCCTCGCGCAGGGCGGCCTCGTCGATCTGGATGATCTTCGCGCCGGCGGCTTCGAGGTCGACGACCTCGTCGCGGATGGCCAGGGCGATCTGGCGGCAGGTCTCAGAGCGGGGGATGTCGTCGCGGACGAACGACCACTGGAGGATGGTGACCGGGCCGGTCAGCATGCCCTTCATCGGGCGGGCGGTGAGGGATTGGGCGTAAGCCCACCACTCGACCGTCATGGGCTCAGGGCGCGAGACGTCGCCGTAGAGGATCGGCGGGCGCACGCAGCGCGAGCCGTAGGACTGGACCCAGGCGTGCTTGGTGAAGGTGAAGCCGGTCAGGCGCTCGCCGAAATACTGCACCATGTCGTTGCGCTCGAACTCGCCGTGGACCAGCACGTCGAGGCCGATCTCCTGCTGCCAGGCGACGGCGCGGGCGGTCTCGGCGCGCAGGAAGGCCTGGTAGTCGGCGTCGGGCAGCGCGCCTTTGGCGTGGGCGGCGCGGGCCTGGCGGACGGCGGCGGTCTGGGGGAACGAGCCGATGGTGGTGGTCGGCAGGGGCGGCAGGGAGAGCCTGGCCTGTTGCAGGGCGATGCGCTCGGCGAAGGGCGTGGCGCGGGCGGCGTCGGCCGGGACGAGGGCGGCGGCGCGCGCCTGGACGGCGGCGTCGTGGATCAACGGCGAGGTCTTGCGCGAGGCGACGGCGGCGCTGGAGGCGGCGAGCTGGTCGCGGACGGCGGCGCGGCCCTGGTTGAGGGCCTTGGCCAGGACGGCCAGCTCCTCCAGCTTCTGGACGGCGAAGGCCAGCCACTGGCTGACTTGCGGGTCGAGACCGGTCTCGATCGAGAGGTCGAGCGGGGTGTGCAGCAGCGAGCAGGACGGGGCCAGGATCACGCGGTCGGGGCCACGGGCGGAGACGACGGGCTCGACGCGGTCGAGGATGGCCTCAAGGTCGGCGCGCCAGACGTTGCGGCCGTCGATGACGCCCAGCGACAGGACGAGGCTGTCGCGGGCCAGGGCCAGGACGGCGTCGAGATCGCCCGGGGCGCGGACGAGGTCCAGGTGCAGGCCCTCGACCGGCAGGTTGGCGGCGGTGGCGAGGTTGTCGCCATAGGTCCCGAAATAGCTGGCCAGCAGGATGCTGATGCGCGGGGCGGCGTGGGTCAGGGCGCCGTAGGCGCGGCGGATCTCGGCGCGTTCGAAGTCGGTGAGGTCGAGCGCCAGGCAGGGCTCGTCGATCTGCACCCAGTCGGCGCCGGCGGCGGCCAGGCGCTGGAGGAGGTCGGCATAGACCGGCAGCAGGGCGCTGAGCAGCGACAGCGGCTGGAAGTGGCGATCCTTCGACTTGGCCAGCTTCAGGAAGGTGACGGGGCCGAGGATGACCGGGCGGGTGTGGACGCCCTGCGCCTTGGCCTCGAGGAAGGCGTCGATGATCTTGGTCGAGGCGAGGGTGAAGGCCTGGTCGGAGACCAGTTCAGGCGCGAGGTAGTGGTAGTTGGTGTCGAACCACTTGGTCATCTCGAGCGCCGGCAGGCCGGTCGCGGTCTGGTGCGAGCAGCCGTGGCCGCAGGTCTCGGGCGCGCCTTGCGTCCCGCCGCCTTGCGTCCCTCTGGCCATGGCGAAGTAGAGCGGCAGGTCCACCGGGCCGCCGGTCCAGCCGTAGGCGGCAGGGATCGCGCCGACCATGACGGCGGTGTCGAGCACGTGGTCGTAGAGCGAGAAGTCGCCGCTGGGGACGTGGTCGACGCCGAGGTCGGCCTGGCGGCGCCAGGCGAGCGCACGCAGGGCGGCGGCTTCGGTCTGGAGCCCTTCGGCGTCGAGGCGGCCGGCCCAGTGGGCTTCGAGGGCGGTCTTCAGGCGGCGCTGAGGGCCGATGCGGGGAAAGCCGAGGGCGGCGACGGTGACGGTCATTTCTTAGCCTCTGTCTCGATGGTGACGGAGGCTGGACGGGGCGCAGGCATAGGCGCGCGAACGGGCTGGCCGACCCGCGCCTGGAGCTAGCGACCAGACCGGGCACCCCGCCGGAGGACGTTATCTGTCGAGGCAGGTCTCCTGGCTCGCGGGTCGACGCCGCCGTCCTGGCCTTCCCGATGCGCCACCGAGTCGAGTTCGGCGCATCAGTGACACGTATCGGACGGCCGCTCGCCGCTTACAGTTGCGGGGGCAGCGCCGGTTTCACACCGGCTTCCCTCTTAGCTTTGGACGCAAAACGTCCGCAGACCACGACCCGCTTATCAAGCCTGGGCCGGTCGGCGTTGTCAATAAGGACATAAAGATATCTTTATGTGATTTCAGATTGTGGTCGAGCGGGGCTTGGCCCGTGACAGGACGTCGCACACCGTTCATAAACCCCGCGTTCAGTCTCCATTCAGCCGTGCTCCTCTAAACCGGACGACATGAAGCCGATCCGCGCCATACTCGCCGCAGCCGCCATCGTCGCCGCCCTCCCGGGCGCGGCTCTGGCCCAGCGCGGCCCGGACTCGCTGGGCGCCGACTGGCGCGCCCGGCAGGACCAGGCGCGTGGCGGCGTGCAGTCGGGCCGCCTGGTGCCGCTGAGCGCGGTCATCGACAGCATCGCCCGCCGCACCCCCGGCCGCCTGCTTGACGCAGGGCTGGAAGGTCGCAACTACCGCATCCGCTGGGCGACCACGGACGGCCGCCGCATCGACTTCATCGTCGACGCCGAGAGCGGCCGGATCCTCAGCGGCGGGTAGAGCGTGACGGCTGAGACCATGAGCGATTTCGGCGTTCGTCACGCTCCACCTTTTGATTGCGAGCCTGTTTATCCGTTTCGGACGGGACCGTCCGAACCGGACAGGCTCTAGGGAGTTCCTCGAGACATGCGCATCCTGCTCGTCGAAGACGATCCCGACCTGTCGCGCCAGCTGAAGCTGGCCCTCTCCGACGCGGGCTACGCCGTCGACCACGCCGCCGACGGCGAGGAGGCCCAGTTCCTGGGCGAGACCGAGCCCTATGACGCGGTGATCCTGGATCTTGGCCTGCCCAAGGTGGACGGGGTGTCGGTGCTGGAGCGCTGGCGGCGCGGCAATGTCGCCACGCCGGTGCTGATCCTGACCGCTCGCGGCGCCTGGAGCGAGAAGGTCGCCGGCTTCGACGCCGGGGCCGACGACTATCTGACCAAGCCCTTCCACACCGAAGAGCTGCTGGCGCGCCTGCGGGCGCTGCTGCGGCGCTCGGCCGGCCACGCCGCGCCGAGCCTGACCTGCGGCGGCCTGCGCCTGGACCCGCGCGCGGCGCGGGCCAGCGTCAACGGCGAGCCGCTGCGCCTGACCTCGCTGGAATACCGCCTGCTGCACTACATGATGATGCACCAGGGCCGGGTGATCGGCCGCACCGAGCTGGTCGAGCACCTGTACGACCAGGACTTCGACCGCGACAGCAACACCATCGAGGTGTTCATCGGCCGGCTGCGAAAGAAGCTGGGCGCCGACCGCATCGAGACGGTGCGGGGCCTCGGCTACCGCCTGATCCCGCTGGAAGGCGAGACCGCGGGGTGATCGCGCGCGGGGGCGAGGCTTGATGCTCGACTTCCGCAAGCGCTCGCTCGTCCGGCGGCTGGTGCTGCTGGCGGCGATCTGGACGCTGTTCGTGCTGCTGGCGGCCGGGGCCTTCCTGACCGCCCAGTTCCGCGACGCCGCCATCCGCCGCTTCGACCAGTCGCTGGCGGTGCTGACCGACGACCTCTATGCCGGCTCGACGGTGGAGGACGGGGTGGTCAAGGCGCCGTTCCTGACCGACATCCGCGCCACGCGGGCCTATTCCGGCCGCTACTGGGCGATCTTCGCCCAGAAGAGCGGCGGCGGGCTCTCGGCGATCGAGCGCTCGCGCTCGCTGTTCGACAGCGATCTAATGCTGTCCACCGCCCAGATCGACCGGCTGACGGCCGATCCGGGCAAGACCCTCTATTTCGACATGCGCGGGCCGCAGGACAAGCCGCTGCGGGCGGCGGCGATCCTGACGCGGTTGCCGGGGCATCCGGCGCCGGTGGTGTTCATCGCCGCCGAGGACCGTTCCCCGATCGACGACGACGCCGATCGTTTCGGCAGGATCACGGCCTTCGCCCTGCTGCTGCTGGGCGTGGGCCTGATCGTGGCCATCGTCTTCCAGGTGCGGTTCGGCCTCCAGCCGATCTTCCGCCTGCGCCGCGAGATCGCCGGGGTGCGCAGCGGCAAGGCGGAAAGACTGGTCGGGCCCTATCCGGAAGAGCTGGAGCCGCTGGCCGGCGAGCTGAACGGCCTGCTGGCCCACAACCAGGAAGTCGTCGAGCGCCAGCGCACCCACGTCGGCAACCTGGCCCACGCCCTGAAGACGCCGCTGTCGGTGATGCTGACCGAGGCCAGCCAGCAGGGCGGGGCGCTGGCCGAGGTGGTCGAGCGCCAGGCCCAGACCATGCGTGAGCAGGTCGACCACCATCTGCGCCGGGCGCGGGCGGCGGCGCGTTCGCAGACCAGCGGCGAGCGCACGCCGGTGGAGCCGATCCTCGACGAACTGGCCGTGACCCTGGAGCGGATCTTCCAGGACAAGAACGACGGTCGGGGCGTGGAGATCGACTGGCGCTGTCCGGAGGACCTGTGCTTCCAGGGCGAGCGGCAGGACTTCATGGAACTGGCCGGCAACGTCATGGAGAACGCCGGCAAGTGGTCGAAGGCCCGCATCCGCGCCGAGGCCAAGGCGGACGGCGAGGGCCGCATGCTGCTGACCGTCGACGACGATGGTCCGGGCATTCCGGCCGAGCAGCGGGCCCAGGCGCTGAAGCGCGGCCAGCGGATGGACGAGCACACGCCGGGCACTGGCCTTGGCCTGTCGATCGTCGACGAACTGGCGCGGGCCTATGGCGGCTCGGTGACCCTGGACGATTCGCCGCTGGGCGGCCTGCGGGTGGTGCTGTCGCTGCCGCGCGCGGAGGGTTAACGCTACCGCGCGCCACTCTGGCGATAGCGCGCTGTCGCCAGGGTGGAGCTTTCGGCGCCGCGACACTTCGCCTTGCCTTGCGGTGTTGAAAAAGCAGCGGTTTCGGAAAGTCTTAACCTCGTTGGCAACATGGTTGACGCTGCCTGGACATGTCCCGTCCCCGGCGGAGATCGATGCCCGCACTCGCCGCGCACAAACTGCAGATCCTCAGGACGCTGGTCGAGACCGCGCCCGATGCGGCTCTGCGCAGTCTGGAGCTCGCCCTGGCCAACGCCGGCGGGCAGGGCGCGCTGGCGACCGTGCGGGCCATGGTCGAGGACGAGACCGCCGATCGCTACGTCCGCAACACCATTCTTTCCCCCATCGCGCCGCTGTGCCAGCCGCGCGCCGAGGACCTGCCGCAGTTTCCGCGCCGGGCGCTGGCCCTGCTGTGGAAGGCGCTGAAGGTCGAGGCCCCGCGCCAGGTGGCCGAGGGCGCGGCGCGCTGCAATCCTTGGGATCTCGACAACGGCGCGCCCGACGTCTTCAACGAGCTGTGCAAGATCGCCGCCCGCGGCCTGCGCGCGGCCGAACGGCCCGAGTACGAAGCGATCGCCCAGATCTGCGACGCCGACGAGCTGGCCGACTATCTCGACCTGTCGGTGATCGTCCGCAACGCCCTGCCGCGGCTGTCGGAGTGGGTCAGCCGGATGAGCGGCGAGCGCGCGGCGGCCGCGCGCCTGGCCTATCGCGACGCCTGCGCGATCAGCGACGACGCCGGTCCGCGGATGTTCGAGATGCTGGCGGCGCACCTGCCTGAGCCCTGGCGGATCCTGCGGGTGATCTCGGCGGTGATGGACCGTCCCAACGACCGCTACCTGGCCTCGTCGGAGGTCAAGGAATTCGGCGAGCGGATGCTGGCCGACATCGAGGCCAGCATCGAGCACGTGCGCGGCTTCGACCTGGAGGGCGGCGAGGCCTCGGGCCGTTCGGCGGCGGCCTCGGCCCAGCGCATCGCCCACCAGTTGACCGAGTTCGAGCAGGCGGTCGACGTGGCCAAGGACGGCCCGTGGGGCAAGCGCCTGGCCAAGTTCAAGCAGGCGGCGGCCCAGGCGGCCGAGACGCGGATGAACGCCGCCGACAAGGAGCTGGGCCTGGCCCTGCCGCTGCGGCCGATCTCGATGATGGGCAAGATGGGCGGCGGCAAGGGCGTGCCGAAGCTCGAAGAGGCGCCGGATGCGGCCCTGGTGCGCCGCGCCGCCTCGGCCCTGGCCTTCGTCGAGGACCTGCGGCCCTGCGCGGCCCAGGCCGGTTACGGCTCGACCCGCGCCAAGGTGCTGGAGAAGCTGAACCAGCGGCTGGACCAATACATCGAGGACAGCCTGCACGTGGCGCGCACCGGCGAGGGCGGCGACCCGCAGGTGGCCCGCGCCTATCTCGAGATCGCGGCCGCCTATATCGCCCACACCCGCGACGAGAAGACCGCCGAGATCGTTCGCCGACGGGCCGTCGCGGCGATGGCGGCTTAGGGGCGGGCGGCGTCTTCACCTCCGAAATCCGCCGTTTGAAATCTGCGGGTTGGATACCTCCTCCGATCGCCTTCCTGGGCCTTGTGCCCAGGATCCATCGTTCAGCCGCTCAGACCTTTCGAGGCTGGTCGAGGTTTGCGCGGTCGTCGGCATGGACCCTCGCCACAAGGGCGAGGGAGGCGACTTTGGGGGCGCGGTGGGACATTGCGCCTCGGGCGCTGATCCGGGACCTGGCGGACGCCGCGACGCAATCTGGGCCTTAAGTGTTTTTTTCACTGACGCGCGGATCGATCTGCGGCTAACAGCGAACCATGATCGGTTTCTGGATCGCCGCCGCGGGTCTGTCCGCCGCCGCCGCCGCCCTGGTGCTGCGGGGCGCCGCGCACGGGCTCGCGCCCGCCGGGGACGACCCGGCCCTGGCCGTCCACCGCCGGCAGCTTTCCGAGATCGACGACCTGGCCGAGCGCGGCCTGCTGGCCGACAGCGAGCTGAAGGCCGCCCGCGCCGAGGCCGGCCGCCGACTGCTGGCCGCCGCCGACCAGGGCGCGGCCGACTGGCCCCAGGACGGGAAAGGCCCGCGCCGCGCGGTGGTGGCCGTCGCCGCGATCGCCGCTCTGCTGGCGGTGGTGGTCTATGTGCTGGTGGGCGCGCCGGGCGCGGCCGACCAGCCGTTCGCCCGCCGGGTGGCCGAGTGGAAGTCGACCGACCCGTCGAGGCTGGACCCGCCGCGCATCGCCGCGGTGCTGGAGCAGGCGGCCAAGACCCGCCCCAACGATCCCGAGCTCTATCGCAACCTCGCCCTGGTGCGCATCGCCGGCGGCGACGCCGTCGGGGCCGGCGAGGCCCTGCGCCGCGCCGTGCGGCTGGCCCCGCAGCGCGCCGACCTGTGGACGGCCCTGGGCGAGACCTTCGTGGCCGGCGACAACGGCCAGGTCGGCCCTGACGCCCGCATGGCCTTCGCCGAGGCGCTGAAGCGCGATCCGAGCGACCTTTCCGCCCGCTATCACCTGTCCAAGGCCCTGATCGCCGACGGCAAGCTGAACGAGGGCCTGGCCGGCTGGCGCGCCCTGCTGGCCTCGCTGCCGGCGGCCGACGAGCGTCGCGCGATCCTGGCCGGCGAGATTGACCGCACGGCCAAGGCCGGCCGGCTGGTCGAGCCGAATTCGCAGGCGGCCCAGGCCGCCGCCGACGGCGGCGTCACCCCCGAGATGATCCAGGGCATGGTCGACAGCCTGGCCGCCAAGCTGGCCGCCGATCCCGACAACGCCGACGGCTGGGTGCGGCTGGTCCGCGCCTATGGCGTGCTGGGCGACGTCGCCCGCCGCGACGCCGCCCTGAAGACCGCCTCCGAGCGCTTCAAGGATCAGCCGCGCGTGCTGGCCGCCCTGCGCCAGGCCGCCGATGCGCCAGCCGCCACTTCGGTTCCCCGATGAGCTTCCTTCCCAAGTCCCGCAAGGCGCGCCGGCGCCTGACCATCCTGCTGGCGATCGCGCCGGTCGCCGCCCTGGCGGCGGGCCTGGCGCTGTACGGCATGCGGGACTCGATCTCGCTGTTCTACACCCCGGCCCAGGCCCAGGAGGCGCACGTGCCGGCCGGCCGCAAGGTGCAACTGGGCGGGCTGGTCCAGGCCGGCAGCGTGGTCAAGCACCCGAACGGCCTGGTGGAGTTCGTCGTTGCCGACCAGAAGGCGACCAGCAAGGTGCGCTACCAGGGCGACCTGCCCGACCTGTTCCGCGAAGGGCAGGGGATCGTCGCCTCCGGATCGTTCGACGAAGGCGGCGTCTTCGTCGCCAAGCAGGTGCTGGCCAAGCACGACGAGCGCTACATGCCGCGCGAGGTGGCCAAGGCCATCAAGGAGCAGGGCGAGTGGCGCGGCGAGGGCGCGGCTCCGCCGTCCTACGGTGAGGGAAAGACCGCCCGATGATCGTCGAGTTCGGCGCGTTCGCCCTGGTCCTGGCCCTGGTGCTGTCGGTCGCCCAGAGCGGTCTTTCCGCCGTCGGGGCGCTGCGGCGGTCGGGCGCGCTGGCGGGGGCGGGACGCGGCGCGGCCGTGGGGACCTTCGCGGCCCTGGCCTGCGCCTTCGCCGCCCTGATCTACGCCTTCGTGACCTCCGACTTCTCGGTGGCCAACGTCGCGGCCAACTCCCACACCGCCAAGCCGCTGCTCTACAAGGTGGCCGGCGCCTGGGGCAGCCACGAGGGCTCGATGCTGCTGTGGTGCTTGGTGCTGACCGGCTACGGCGCGGCAATGGCGGTGTTCGGCGAGCGTCTGCCGCCGCGTCTTAGGGCGTGGGCCATCGCGGTGCAGGGGGCGCTGGGCGTCCTGTTCCTGGCCTACACCGTCTTCGCCTCGAACCCGATGACCCGCCTGCCGGACCCGCCGGTGGAGGGCCGCTCGCTCAATCCGCTGCTGCAGGACTGGGCGCTCGCCGTGCATCCGCCATTCCTCTATTCGGGCTATGTCGGCTTTTCGGTGGTGTTCTCGCTGGCGATCGCCGCCCTGATCGAGGGCCGGGTCGACGCGGCCTTCGCCCGCTGGGTGCGGCCCTGGACCCTGGCGGCCTGGAGCCTGCTGACCGTCGGCATCACCCTGGGCGCCTTCTGGGCCTATTACGAGCTGGGCTGGGGCGGCTGGTGGTTCTGGGACCCGGTCGAGAACGCCAGCTTCATGCCCTGGCTGATCGGCGCCGCCCTGCTGCACTCGGCCATCGTGCTGGAGAAGCGCGGCGCCCTGCCGGGCTGGACGGTGTTCCTGGCCCTGGCGGCCTTCGGTTTCTCGATGCTGGGGGCGTTCCTGGTGCGCTCGGGCGTGCTGACCAGCGTCCACGCCTTCGCCGTCGATCCGACGCGGGGCGTGCTGCTGCTGTCGATCATGGGGATCGCGGCTGGCTTCGGCTTCGTGCTGTTCGCCATCCGCGCGCCGAGCCTGAACGCCGGCGGCCTGTTCGCGCCGGTCAGCCGCGAGAGCGCCATCGTGCTCAACAACATCATCCTGTCGGCGGCGACGGCGACGGTGCTGCTGGGCACGCTCTATCCGCTGATCCGCGAGGCGCTGGACGGCGAGGCCGTCTCCGTCGGGCCGCCGTTCTTCAACCTGACCTTCACGCCGCTGCTGGTGCTGGCGCTCGCCATCCTGCCGGCCGGACCGCTGCTGGCCTGGAAGCGCGGCGACGCGCGGCTGGTCATGCGGCGGCTGTGGCTGGCGCTGGTGATCGCCGCGGTGCTGGGTCTTGCCGCCTACGCCCTGGTCACCCCGCGCAAGGCGCTGGCGAGCCTGGGCCTGGTTTTGGGCTTCTGGCTGATCGGCGGGGCGCTGGTCGAACTGGCCGAGCGGGTGAAGGCCTTCCGCGCCCCCTGGGCCGAGGTGCGCCGGCGCCTCTCGGGCCTGCCGCGCGGGGCCTGGGGCATGACCATCGCCCATGCCGGCCTTGGCCTCTTCGCGCTGGGCGCCAGCTTCGAGACCGCCTGGCGGGTCGAGAGCGCCAAGGCCCTGGGCGTCGGCGGCAAGATCGAGCTGGGCGCCTATGTGCTGACCCTGACCGACGTCGGCACGCTGGACGGTCCCAACTACCTGGCCGAGCGCGGCGTGGTGCGGATCGAGAAGAAGACCGGCGGTTTCGTCTGCACGGCCGAGCCCGAGCGGCGGTTCTTCCCGGTCGGCGGCCAGACGACCTCGGAGGTGGCGCTGTGCCCGCGCGGCCTGGACGACCTCTACGTGGTCATCGGCGAGCGCCGGGCGGGGCCTGCGGGCGAGCCGGCCTGGCTGGTGCGGGCCTATGTCAATCCGTGGGTGCGGCTGATCTTCCTGGGACCGCTGATCATGGCCCTGGGCGGGGCGGTGTCGCTGTCGGACCGCCGGCTGCGGATCGGCGTGGGCCGCAAGGCCAAGGGAGTAGAGGCGTGATCGGCCGGTTCAGGATCGCGCTCGTCGCGATCGCCGCCGTCGCCTGCATGGCCGCGGCCTCCGACCCGTCCGAGCGGCTGGCCGATCCGGGGCAGGAGGCCAGGGCGCGTGAAATCTTCAAGCAGGTGCGGTGCCTGGTCTGCCAGAACGAGTCGATCGACGACTCCGAAGCCGATCTGGCCCGCGACCTGCGCGTGCTGGTGCGCGACCAAGTGAAGCAGGGCCGGAGCGACGGCGAGATCCGTGCGTTCCTGACGGAGCGCTACGGCGAGTTCGTGCTGCTGAAGCCGCCGTTCTCGCCCGGCAACGCCGTGCTGTGGCTGACGCCGCTGGCGGTTCTGCTGGCCGGCGGCGGGCTGATGGTCGCGCTGCTGCGGCGCCGGCGGGAGGCGGAGGCGCCGCCCGAGGCGCTGTCGGCCGAGGAGGAAGCGCGGCTGCGCGGTCTGCTCGGGAAAGAATGACACGATTGCGCCGCGATGACGCCGCAAGAAGCGCCGCGTGGGTGAAGGAAAGATAATCCTGGAACCGTTGCACGAATTGCTGGTGCGACTAGGTTCTGTTCGACAGAACCCGGCGCAAAGCGCCGTGGGTTGAGGAAAGACGAAAGATGGCTGCTCGGAAGTCAGGATTCATTGTTGGCGCCGTCGCGGGGGCGGGCGTCGCGTGCGCCGCCCTGGCGGGCGTGGGCATGCGGATGGGACCGGCCGGCGCCGCGGAGCAGGAGCCGCAGCTGGTGCGCGCCTCGGCCACCGCCGCCCCGATGTTCGCCCCGCCGCCCGGCGCGCCGCTGTCCTTCGCCGACATCTTCGAGAAGGTCTCGCCGGCCGTCGTGCAGATCGACGTGACGTCCAAGGCCGATCCCAAGGCCCGCCTGCGCATCCCGGGCCTGGAAGGCCTGCCGTTCGACATCGTGCCCAAGGGCCAGAAGCCCGGCGAGGACGGCGACGACGCCGCCCAGGCGCCCAAGCAGCAGTCCTCGGGCTCGGGCTTCTTCATCTCGGCCGACGGCTACATCGTCACCAACAACCACGTGGTGGCCGACGCCGACACCGACGGCATCAACGTCGTCATGAAGGACGGCCGCGAACTGAAGGCCACCATCGTCGGTCGCGACGAAAGCACCGACCTGGCGGTGATCAAGGTCATCGATCCCAAGGCCAAGGGCGCGGCGTTCCCGTTCGTGAACTTCGAGAACCAGGCCCGTCCGCGCGTCGGCGACTGGGTGATCACCATCGGCAACCCGTTCGGCCTGGGCGGCACCGCCACGGCCGGCATCATCTCGGCCTATGGCCGCGACCTGGGCGACAACTCCTCGCAGTTCGTCGACTACATCCAGATCGACGCCCCCATCAACCGCGGCAATTCGGGCGGTCCGTCGTTCGACATCTACGGCCGGGTGATCGGCGTGAACACGGCGATCTTCTCGCCGACCGGCGGCTCGGTGGGCATCGGCTTCGCGATCCCGGCCGACGTGGCTGAGGCCACCGCCAAGCAGCTGATCAACGGCGGCAAGGTGGTGCGCGGCTATATCGGCGCCCAGATCCAGCCCTTCACCAGCGAGATGGCCGAGGCCCAGGGCCTGGCCGACGTCAAGGGCGCCATCGTCGCCGACCTGGTGCCGGGCGGCCCCGCCCAGCGCGGCGGCCTGATGCCGGAAGACGTGGTCACCTCGGTCAACGGCGTGGCCATCAAGAGCGGTTCGGAACTGACCCGCGAAGTCGCCAAGGCCCGTCCGGGCGAGGTGATCAAGCTGGCCGTCCTGCGCGGCGGCAAGCCCCGCACGGTCGAGATCCGTTCGGGCGTGCGCCCGACCGAGAAGGAACTGGCCGACAACGACAACGAGGACGGCGGCGATCAGGCCGCTCCGGCCAAGCCGGCGGCTCCCAAGGTCGAGGCCCTGGGCATGAGCCTGTCGCCTCTCGATGACGCGGCCCGCAAGGCCAACGGCATCGACACCGCCGTGAAGGGCCTGCTGATCGACAGCGTCAAGGCTTCGTCCGATGCCGGCGAGAAGGGCCTGCGCAAGGGCGACGTGGTGACCAGCGTCAACGGCGAGCAAGTCTCGACCGTCGCCGAGGTCAACGCCGCGGTCGAGGCGGCCAAGAAGCTGCAGCGTCCGAGCGTCAACCTGCGCATCGTCCGCGCCGGTCGCCCGACCATCGTGCCGCTGAAGATCGCGCCGTAAGCCTCTTCGCAGCGCGAACCGATCGATCCCGCCCCGAGCAATCGGGGCGGGATTTTTCGTATGTGACCAAGGTTTAAGGTACGCTCGCGCGTAAAGCCGGTATCAGACCGCTCGCTATCGCTCCGGTCGACAGAATCGGGAGAACGTGGGTTGTTTCTCCATCCGGACGGCGCACGAGGGGTTGGCTGATGCGTATTCTGATCATCGAGGACGATCTGGAGGCCGCCGCCGCCATGTCCCACGGCCTGACCGAGGCCGGCTATCAATGCGTCCACGCGCCGGACGGCGAGGCGGGCCTGACTGAGGCCGGCAAGGGCGGCTTCGACGTGCTGATCGTCGACCGGATGATGCCCAAGAAGAACGGCGTCGAGGTGGTGTCGACCCTGCGCCGCGAAGGCGACCAGACGCCTGTGCTGTTCCTGTCGGCCCTGGGCGAGGTGGGCGACCGGGTCGACGGCCTGAAGGCCGGCGCCGACGACTATCTGGTCAAGCCCTACGCCTTCCCCGAGTTGATCGCCCGCGTCGAGGCCCTGTCGCGCCGCCGCGAGACGGGCGCGGTGGCCACCACCCTGAAGGTGGGCGAGCTCGAGATGAACCTCATCAACCGCACGGTCCATCGCCAGGGCAAGGAGATCGACCTCCAGCCCCGGGAGTTCCAGCTTCTGGAGTTCATGATGCGCCACGCCGGCCAGTCGGTGACCCGCACCATGCTGCTGGAGAAGGTGTGGGAATACCACTTCGACCCGCAGACCAACGTCATCGACGTGCACATCTCCCGCCTGCGCAGCAAGATCGACAAGGGGTTCGACCGGGCCATGCTGCAGACCGTGCGCGGGGCGGGCTACCGGCTCGATCCGTAGGCGGCCTGCCGGACCCGTGTTAGGCTGAGCGCCATGAACAAGCAGTCCAAGCCCGTTGCGAAAGGCGCTCCCGTCGATCCGGAGCTTTCCGGAGCGGATCTGGACGCTTGGCTGTCGCGCAATGGCGATGCGCTGGAAGTGCTCGTCGCGGAGGCGGACGCCCAGGACGGTGAGCGCTCGGTGCTCGACGTGGAAAAGCTGATCGCGGAGGAAACCTCGCGGTTTCTTCAAGTCCAGCGCAAGGCCTGACCCGTCCACCGTGCCGCCGCGTTTCGTCACCACGGCCAAGGCTGAGGCGGACCTTCGCGACATCTTTCGTCAGGTCGTCGCCGACAACGGGCTTTCGGCCGCATCGTCGGTGCTGAGGAGACTGGAGGCGGCCTTGCCAAACCTGGCTGCTTTTCCGCACCTTGGCCGGGCCACACGCCGCGGCGCGCGCGTTCACAGCGTCAAGCCGTGGATCATCGTTTATCGTCCGATATCGGGCGGCGTCGAGGTGCTGCGGGTCCTGGATGGCCGGCGCGACCTCGACGTTCTGATCGGCAAGAAGACCTGAAGCCATGCGCCTGCCGCGCCTCGTCCGTTCCACGCCGTTCAGGCTGACCCTGCTGTTCCTGGCCCTGTTCGCGGCCGCGGCGACGGCCTTCCTCGGCTATATCTACATCGCCACCGCCGGCGAGGTGGACCGCCGCGCCGACGCCGAGATCACCCGCGAGATGGAGAGCCTGGAGGCGGCCTATCGCCAGGGCGGGGTCAACGCCCTGAACCAGACCCTGGTCGAGCGGGCCATCGGCGAGCGGCCGTTCCTCTATTACCTGGCCGACAAGGACGGCAAGCGGATCACCGGCTCGATCGAGGAGTCGCCGATCGACGACTTCACCGGCACGGGGCCGACCTGGCGCACCTTCACCCTGACCGAAACCGACCTCGACGGCGCCACCGTGCGGCGCTCGGCGCGCGGGGTGCAGGAGCGCCTGAGCGGCGGCGAGATTCTGTTCGTCGGGGCCGACGTCGCCGAGTCCCAGGGCTATGTGATGAAGATCGTCCGGGCCCTGTGGGGCGCCGGCGCGCTGGTCATCATCCTGGGTCTGGCCGGCGGGGTGCTGATCAGCCGCAATGTCAGCCGCAGCATGCAGGGGCTGGTCGACGTCGTGAACGCCGTGCGCTCGGGCGACCTGCACGCCCGCGCCAAGCTGCGCGGCACCCGCGACGAGTATGACGAACTGGCCGAGGGCCTGAACGACATGCTCGACCGCATCGAACGGCTGATGGGCGGCCTGCGCCACGCCGGCGACGCCATCGCCCATGACCTGCGCAGTCCCCTGACCCGCCTGCGCGCCCGCATGGAAGTGGCCCTGATCGACGCCGAGAACGGCAAGGGCGATCCGGTGGCGGCGCTGGAGACGGCGCTGATGGACGCCGACGGCGTGCTCAAGACCTTCAACGCCGTGCTGGCCATCGCCCGCCTGCAGGCCGCCGGCCAGGCCCCCGACCAGAAGCCCTTCGACGCCAGCGAGCTGGCGACCGACATGTCCGAACTCTACGAGCTGTCGTGCGAGGACAAGGGCCTGGACTTCAAGTCCGAGGTGACGCCGGCCCTCAGCTTGCGGGGCAATCGCGAGTTCATCGCCCAGGCCCTGGCCAACCTGCTCGACAACGCCATCAAGTACACGCCGGAAGGCGGGGCGATCATGATGCGCCTGCGCCGGCGCTCGTCGGGCGAACTGGAGTTCTCGGTCACCGACACCGGCCCCGGCGTGCCCGAGGCCGACCGCGCCCGCGTCGTCCAGCGCTTCGTGCGCCTGGAGAACAGCCGCAGCGAGCCGGGGGCGGGCCTTGGCCTGTCGCTGGTGCAGGCGGTGGCCGCCTCGCACGGCGGCCGCCTGGAGCTGGCCGAGGGGCCGGGTGAATACAACGGCATGGGCCCCGGCCTGCGGGTGGCCCTGGTGCTGCCCCGGGTGGAGTAAGGGGCGCCTAGGCGGCCGCTTCGCAGGCCGCCAGCGCTTCGGCGGCGAGCTGGTCGATATAGGGCTCGCTGGACGGCTCCGCCCAGACCTTCAGATCCGCGATCAGCGAGGGATGGGCGCAGAGCGCGGCCGCCTCGAACAGCGGCAGGGCCGCGGCCTCGCCGGCCAGCGCTTCCCGCACCAAGGGCAGGGCGAGACCCGGATCGCGTTGCGCCAGACCCAGCATCGCCTCGGCCCGGACGACCCCGTCGTCGTCATGCCGCGCAGCCTGCAACAGCGCCTCGCGCACGGCGGGGGTGTCGATCTCCGCCCGGGCCAGCAGGAAGACCGCCCAGTCGCGGTTCGACGCGTCGGCGTCGCCTGTCAGATCGACGACCCGGCGCAGGTTTTCCTCCGCCGTCGCATCGCCCAGGAGCGGGGCGGTCTCGGCGATGACCGCCTTCAGGAAATCGGACGCGGGTTCGTAGGCTTCACGCATGGGCCGATCGTGGCCGAGCAGCGCCCGCTGGGCAAGCCGACGTCGAAGCGCGTTCGTCCCAGGCGTCGCCCGATATGTTCAAGCCCGCTCCCGGGTCGTGGGCCACTGTGCGCCTCGTTCGGGGAGGCGACGACGCGCCGTCCCGACTGTTCGATCCAGAGGGGCGACCGATGACCAATCCTTCCACCGACGACGGCGCCTCCCGCCGCGACGTGCTGACCGCGGGCCTTGGCCTGGCGGCCTTCGCGCTCGCGCCGCCCTTCGCCGCGGCCACGGCCGCGCCTCTTTCCTCCCATGGAGCCATGACCATGAGCAGCGGTTACGTCACGACCAAGGACGGCGTGCAGATCTACTACAAGGACTGGGGTCCCAAGACCGCCCAGCCGATCGTGTTCCACCACGGCTGGCCGCTGAGCGCCGACGACTGGGACAACCAGATGATGTTCTTCTACGCCAAGGGCTATCGGGTGATCGCCCACGATCGCCGGGGCCATGGCCGCTCGACCCAGACCGACGACGGCAACGAGATGGACACCTACGCCGCCGACGTCGCGGCCCTGACCGACCACCTCGACCTGAAGAACGCCATCCACGTTGGCCACTCGACCGGCGGCGGCGAGGTGATCCACTACGTCGCCCGCGCCAAGCCGGGCCGCGTGGCCAAGGCCGTGCTGATCGGCGCGGTGCCGCCGATCATGGTCAAGAGCGACAAGAACCCGGGCGGCCTGCCGCTGGAGGTGTTCGACGGCTTCCGCGCCGCCACCGCCGCCAACCGCGCCCAGTTCTTCTTCGACGTGCCGGCCGGCCCGTTCTACGGCTACAACCGTCCGGGCGCGAAGGTCGACCAGGGCGTGATCTGGAACTGGTGGCGCCAGGGCATGGCCGGTGGGATCAAGGCCCACTACGACTGCATCAAGGCCTTCTCCGAGACCGACTTCACCGACGACCTCAAGAAGGTCGACGTGCCGGTGCTGGTGATGCACGGCGACGACGACCAGATCGTGCCCTACGCCGACAGCGCCCCGCTCTCGGCCAAGCTGCTCAAGAAGGGCGAGCTGAAGACCTACAAGGGCCTGCCGCACGGCATGTGCACGACCCACCCGGAGATCGTGAACCCCGACCTGCTGGCTTTCTTCAAGGCGTGACGAAAAAGGGGCGGCCGCAACGTGCGGTCGCCCTTTCCACGGTCAAGGCCACGCTCTAGCGTCGGTTTCGCAAATCAGCGAGGCGACCGGATGCGTGGACTGAAGATTTCGACCCTGGCGGTCGCCCTGGCGCTGAGCACGACCTTGGGGGCGGGCCTCGCCCAGGCGGCCGAGACCAAGGTCGTCACCGCCGCGCGGCTGCTCGACGTCGCCAGCGGGCGCTATGTCGAGAACCCGGTGGTGCTGGTGGTCGGCGGCCGGATCACCGCCGTCGGCAAGGCGGGCGAGATCGCCATCCCGCAGGGCGCCGAGACCGTCGACCTGCCGGGCGCGACCCTGCTGCCGGGCCTGATCGACATGCACGTGCACCTGGACGCCTCGCCCGTCTATGGCGGCTACAATTCCCTGCAGTTCAGCGACGCCTTCTGGAGCGTGACCCAGACCGCCAACGCCAAGGCCACGCTGAACGCCGGCTTCACCACCGTGCGCAATGTCGGCGCCGACCGCTTCAACGACGTGGGCCTGCGCGAGGCGATCGACGAGGGCATCGTGCCCGGGCCGCGCGTGGTGACGGCCACCTACGCCATCGGGGCCACGGGCGGGCACTGCGACAGCACCTTCTTCCCGCCCTCGATGGACCAGAAGGCCCCCTACAACATCGACAGCCCCGACCAGGCCCGCAAGGCGGTGCGGACCCTGAAGAAGTACGGCGCCCAGGTGATCAAGATCTGCGCCACCGGCGGGGTGTTTTCGCATGGCGACGAGCCGGGCCAGCAGCAGCTGACCCTGGCCGAGATGACCGCCGTGGCTGACGAGGCCCACATGGCCGGCCTGAAGGTCGCCGCCCACGCCCACGGCGCGGCCGGCATCAAGGACGCCATCCGCGCCGGCATCGACACCATCGAGCACGCCAGCCTGGTCGACGATGAGGGCATCAAGCTGGCCGTTCAGAAGAGCGCCTGGTTCTCGATGGACATCTACAACACCGACTACACCCAGGCCGAAGGCGCCAAGAACGGCGTGCTGGAGGACAATCTGCGCAAGGACCGCGACATCGCCGAGGTCCAGCGCGAGAACTTCCGCAAGGCCCTGAAGGCCGGGGTGAAGATGATCTACGGCACCGACGCCGGGGTCTATCCGCACGGCGACAACGCCCGGCAGTTCGCCGTAATGGTCCGCTATGGCGCCACGCCCCTGCAGGCGATCCAGGCCGCCACGGTCAACGCCGCCCAGGCCCTGGGTCGCGAGAAGGACGTCGGCCAGGCGACCCCCGGCCACTACGCCGACCTGATCGCCGTCTCGGGCGACCCGCTGGCGGACGTCACCGTGCTGGAGCATCCGGTGTTCGTGATGAAGGGCGGCCAAGTGGTGCGGAAGTAGACGCCGGGCCCGGCCCACTTTTCCCGCAGCAGGGGCTGTTGCGGAAAAAGTGTCATCAACCTGTGAAATAGACGCGGCGCTGAAAACAAACGGCGCTGGGGGCACGAGTCTCGTGGCGGCGCCGTCACGGGGGATGCCTAGATGCTGCAACGGTCCGCTAGCGCGATCGCGATCGCCGCCTGTCTCATGCTCGCCGCCCAGGCGCACGCGGCCGAAGTCCCCGCAGCCGACGCCGCTCCGGCGGCGGCCGACAGCAGCGAACTGGACGGCGTCATCGTCGTCGGCGCCGGCCAGACCCGCTCGGTCACGACCCTGACGCCGGCCAGCCTGGAAGTCCTGCCGCCCGGCACCAGCGTGCAGAAGGCGCTGAACTTCCTGCCCGGCGTCAGCGCCCAGTCGATCGACGCCCTGGGCGTCAACGAGCAGTCGCTGACCCTGCAGGTGCGCGGCTTCAACACCACCCACCTGGGCTACACCCTGGACGGCATGCCGCTCGGCGACGGCGCCTACAACAACTACAACGGCCTGACGATCAGCCGGGCGCTGATCTCGGAAAACCTGGGCCGCGCCGACCTGGCGACCGGCATCGCCGGCCTCTCGATCCCCTCGACCAGCAATCTCGGCGGCGCGCTGATCTACGTGTCCAGCGACCCGAAGAAGCAGATGGGCCTGTCGGTCAGCCAGAGCTTCGGCAGCGAGGACACCGCCCGCACCTTCATCCGCTTCGACACCGGCGAGCACAACGGCTGGTCGGCCTATGTCTCGGGCCAGTACAGCGAGCAGGACCTGTTCGTGAACCAGGCCGCCTACAACACCTCGACCGGCAAGCAGTTCAACGGCAAGCTGACCTATACGGGCGAGCGCGGCCAGCTGACGGCCTTCGCCGACATCTCGCGCACCAACCAGGCCGACGACGCCTATCTGTCGAAGGACATGCAGAGCCGCCTGGGCTGGGACTGGGCCGGCTACGCGCCCAACTGGGACGCCTACGTCTCCCGCGCGGCCTGCTCGGTGGCCTCGCTGGCCTCCAAGTGCGTGACCTCGACCGCGCCCGAGAAGCTGTCGGACGTGACCTTCACCAATGGCCAGATCCTGCGCGACGACAACCTGTTCTACATCGCCGGCGACTTCGACATCACCTCGAGCCTCAAGGCCCACGCGCAGGTCTACAAGCACGAGAACAAGGGCGCCGGGAACAACTTCATCACCGGCCTGTCCAACCAGGGCACGACCTCGACGGCCGACGACCTGCCGGTGCAGATCCGCGACACGCGCTACACCATCGACCGTGACGGCGTGGTGGCGAACCTCGCCTGGACCTACGGCTTCAACCACCTGCAGGCCGGCCTCTGGCTGGAACAGAACACCAGCAGCGCCGCCCGCTACATCTGGACCACCGTCACCGGCCCGATCGACCTGGCGCAGTACCTGAAGGGCCGCCCCGACACCGCCCAGTGGGTGCAGAAGACCGACTGGAACACCCAGCAGTTCTACGTGCAGGACACCATCACCCTGCTGGACGACGCGCTGAGCATCGACTTCGGCTTCAAGAGCACCAACGCCAAGTCGAACGCCACGGCCCTGCCGGGCATCGCCAAGACCGCCGCGGCGGCTTCCACCCAGTTCGCAACGGGCTCGCTGAAGGCCTCCGATAGCTTCCTGCCGGAAGCCGGCGCCCGCTGGCGGATCGCGCCGGGCCACGAGGTGTTCGCCAGCTACGCCGAGAACATGGCGATGTTCCAGGGCGGCTTCAAACTGGGCCCGCAGTCGGTGTCGCAGACCGTCTGGGACGCCCAGGGCAAGTACCTGAAGCCCGAGACGTCCAAGAGCGTCGACGTCGGCTATCGCTATGTGGGCGAGGCCCTGCAGGTCTCGGTGTCGGCCTACGAGGTCGATTTCGACAACCGCCTGCTGCAGTACAATCCCTGCCCGACCAACCAGCAGCAGAACCCCGGTTGCGGCAACTCCTTCCACAACGCCGGCAGCGTCACCAGCAAGGGCGCCGAGATCGGGGTGCTGTGGAAGCCGCTGTCGTGGCTGAACTGGTACAACTCGGCCTCGTACAACGAGTCCACCTACGACGAGGACCTGAACTGGTGCACGACCACCTGCGTGGTCAAGAAGACGGCCGGCAAGCAGCAGGTCGACACGCCCAAGGAGATGTTCTCCAGCGTGGTCAGCTTCAAGCGCGGCGGCTTCTCGGCCTCGCTGCAGGGCAAGTACACCGGCCGCCGCTACTACACCTACACCAACGACCAGAGCTTCGGCGCCTACACCACCTTCGACCTGGGCCTGGGCTATCGCTTCAGCGAGGAAGGCTTCGTGAAGGGCGCGAAGGTGGCGCTGAACGTCACCAACCTGACCAACAAGCGCTACGCCTCGAACTTCGACAGCAGCGTGTTCGCGCCGGACGACGCGACGGGCAGCATCGTGGTGTTCCACTCGTCGGCGCCGCGCCAGATCTTCGCGACGATCGGCTTCGACTTCTAAGCCCAGTCGCCTGACGCAGACCTCTCAACGGCGGGCGGCCCGGGGCCGTCCGCCGATCGACCCCGGGAACATCACGATGCGCCGTTCGATCCTGCTGGCCCTCGCCGCCCAGACCCTGGCCGCTGGGACCCTCGCCGGCGCCGCTCACGCCCAGTCCCAGACCCATGTGGTCAAGCACTGGAGCGAGGCGGCCGGCGACGAGACCGTCGTCTTCGAGGGGCGGACCTTCGTCAATCACGGCCTGGTCGCCGTGGGCCGGCTGGACGCGGCGACGCGGGACTTCAAGGGCGACACCCTGGGCTCGTTCTCCGGCATGGCCCTGCGGTCGTGGCGGCGCCTGCCGGACGGGACCTACGAGGGCGACCTGCTGACCCTACCGGACCGCGGTCCCAACGGCGTCGGCACCGTGGCCGGCACGCTCGACTACGCCAACCGCCTGCACGCTCATCGCCTGACCCTGGCCGACGGCAAGCTGACGATCACGCCCACGGGCGGCTTCCTGCTGAAGGACCAGACTGGCCAGCCGTTCACCGGCAAGGACCCAGGCTCCAACGTGCTGACCCGCAAGGACATCCGCTATCCCTCGCCCGAAGCGGGGGAGGGCGCGGGCAAGATCAGCCTGGATTCCGAGGCCGTGGCCTATCTGCCGGACGGGTCGTTCTACGTCTCCGACGAGTACGCGGCGGGGATCTATCTGTTCGACGCCTCGGGCCGCCAGACCGGCGCGATCCAGGCTCCGCCGGCCCTGCTGCCGACGCGCGACGGCCAGGCGGACTTCACCGCCGAGAGCGCGCCCGCCACGGGCCGGCGCAACAACCAGGGCCTGGAGGCCCTGGCGGTCAGCCCCGACGGCAAGCGCCTGATCGCCATCCTGCAGAGCGCCACGATGCAGGACAGCGCCGGGGCCAGCGCCGCCGCCCGCAACAACACCCGCGTCCTGGTCTACGACATCAGCAAGACCCGCACGCCTACGGCGCCGATCGGCCACTACGTGCTGCAACTGCCGACGGTGCGCGAGGCCGGCGACGGCCAGCCCGCCAACGTCACCGCCGCTCAGTCGGAGATGGTGGCCCTGAACGACCACCAGTTCCTGGTGCTGTCGCGCGACGCCAACGGCCGGGGCAAGGGCTCGACCAAGGCGCCGGTGTTCAAGAGCGTGCTGCTGGTCGATACCGACGGCGCGACCAATCTCGCCGGAACGCCCTACGAACAGGCCGCGACGTCTCTGGCCAAGGACGGGGCGCTGGTCGCCGGCCTGACGCCGGTCCGGCAGGCCGAGCTGGTCAACCTGCTCAACCCCGTCCAGCTGGCGAAGTTCGGCATGAACCTGTCGACCGCGCCGTCCGACCGCTTCAGCCTGTCGGAGAAGTGGGAGGCCATGGCGCTGGCCCCGGCGCTCGACCCGGCCGCGCCGAACGACGTCTTCCTGCTGGTCGGCAACGACAACGACTTCGCCACCGCCGACGGCCACGTCAACGGCCAGGCCTTCGACGCCGGCCTGACCAACGACAAGGGCGCCGGCGCGGGCGACAACGACAGCGTCATCCTGGTCTATCGCCTGACCCTGCCGGCGGGCGCCTCGGGACGGAACTGACGGGCAGGAACGATCGGCGATATGCCAGTCAGGCTCGATTTTTCGTTCACCTGAGCCGTTCGTACGCCTATTGCTGCCCCTTCCTGAGAGTTCCGGGGGCTTCATGTTCGATACGCGTTTCCGTCGCCGCGCCGCGGCCCTGGCTTCGACCGCCGTCCTGGCGGCTCTGATCGGCGGTGCGTCCGCCCTGGCCGGCGAGGCCTATCGCACGCCGCCGGCGCCGATCGCCCAGATCCTCGACGCGGCCCCGACCCCCGGCGTGACCCTGAGCCCCGAGCGCAAGACCCTGGCCATACTGGGCCGCGAGAACCTGCCGCCGATCCGGGCCGTGGCCGATCCGATCCTGCGCCTGGGCGGCTATCGCCTGAACCCGCGCACCAACGGCCCGATCGAGGCGCGCACCACCTGGATGAACAGCCTGTCGTTCGAGGACGTGAAGACCGGCGCGGTGCGCAAGGTCGCCCTGCCCGAAGGCGCGCGCTTCATCGAGACCCGCTGGTCGACCAATGGCCAGAACCTGGCCTTCGTGATGGAGGCCCCCACGGGTCTGGAGCTGTGGGTCGCCGACCTGAAGACGGCCACGGCCCGCAAGCTGACCGGCCCGGTGCTGAACGCCGCCTTCGGGGCCGGCTACGACTGGCTGCCCGACGACAGCGGCTTCCTGGTCCGCCAGATCCCGGCCGGCCGTGGCGCGGCCCCCGCCGAGCCGGCCGCCCCGGAAGGCCCGATCGTGCAGCAGGCCGCCGGTCGCACCGCCGCCATCCGCACCTATCAGGACCTGCTGGCCGACGCCCATGACGAGGCGCTGTTCGACCACTACTTCACCAGCCAGCTGACCCGCGTGACCCTGGCCGACGGCGCGGCGACTCCGGTGGGCGCGCCGGGCGTGATCAACGGCTTCTCCACCTCGCCCGACGGCCGCTATCTCTTGGTCACCCGCTTGAAGCGTCCCTACAGCTACCTGGTGCCGGCCAGCCGCTTCCCGACGCAGATCCAGGTGCTGGACGCGGCCGACGGCAAGCTGGTCAAGACCCTGGCCGACCGTCCGCTGGCCGATAACCTGTCGTCGGCCTTTGACGCGGTGGTCGCCGGTCCGCGCAGCGCCGAGTGGCGCGCCGACGCGCCGGCCACCCTGGTCTGGGCCGAGGCCCAGGACGGCGGCGATCCGAAGAAGAAGGTCGAGATCCACGACCGGGTGCTGATGCAGGCCGCGCCGTTCGACGCCGCCCCGGCCACGCTGATCGACCTCGACCTTCGCTATGCCGGCATCGACTGGGGCCGCGGTGACTTCGCCCTGGTCACCAGCCGCTGGTTCGACAACCGCAAGGAAAAGCGCCTGGCGGTCGATCCGTCCAAGCCCGGCGCCGGCCGCCTGCTGCTGGAGCGCAACTACCAGGATCGCTACGGCGATCCGGGCGACGCGGTCAGCCGCCGCAACGCCCAGGGCGAGGCGGTGCTGCACTTCACCCCGGACGGCAAGGGCGTGTTCGTCACCGGCGCCGGGGCCACGGCCAAGGGCGAGTATCCGTTCGTCGGCGTGATGAACCTGGCCGACGGCAAGACCGCGCGCCTCTGGCAGGCCAAGGCCCCGTACTACGAGGCGCCGGTCGCCCTGGCCGACGAGGCCGGCAAGACCCTGATCACCCGCCGCGAGAGCAAGGACGAGGTTCCCAACTACTTCGTCAAACCCCTGAAGGGCGGGAACGGCAAGGCCCTCACCCAGTTCGCCGACCGCGCCCCGCAGTTCGCCGGCGTCACCAAGCAGACCATCACCTACAGCCGCCCCGACGGGGTGAAGCTGTCGGGCGACCTCTACCTGCCGGCCGGCTACGACAAGACCAGGGACGGCCCGCTGCCGATGCTGATGTGGGCCTATCCCGAAGAGTTCACCGACGCCTCGGTGGCCGGCCAGACGGTGGACGCGGGCAACCGCTTCACCCGTCCGGGCGGCGCCAGCCCGCTGTTCCTGCTGACCCAGGGCTATGCGGTGCTGGATGGTCCGGGCATGCCGATCATCGGCAAGGACGGGGCCGAGCCCAACGACACCTATGTCGAGCAGCTGACCGCCGACGCCAAGGCGGCCGTCGATGCGGTGGTGGCCCTGGGCGTGGCGGATCGCGACCGCATCGCCGTGGGCGGCCATAGCTACGGCGCGTTCATGACCGCCAACCTCTTGGCCCACACCGACCTCTTCCGGGCCGGCATCGCCCGCTCGGGCGCCTACAACCGCACCCTGACGCCGTTCGGCTTCCAGTCGGAGCAGCGCACCTACTGGCAGGCGACCGACACCTATACGAAGATGAGCCCGTTCACCTACGTCAAGCAGATCAACGAGCCGATCCTGCTGATCCACGGCCAGGCGGACGACAATTCCGGCACCTTCCCGATCCAGAGCGAGCGCTTCTACGCCGCGCTGAAGGGGGCGGGGGCCACCGTGCGCTACACCGTGCTGCCCTACGAGGCCCACGGCTATCGCGCCCGGGAGTCGGTGATGCACACCCTGTGGGAGATGACCGACTGGATGGACCGCTACGTCAAGAACGCCCCGCCGCGCGCCGCGGCGCCCGCCGCCGCAAAGTAAGGACCCGCCGCCGGTGATCCGTTTCGACTCCGTCTCCAAGACCTACGCCGCCTCGCGCGGCGCATCTGGTCATGCGGCCCTGCGCGAGGCCTCGCTGGAGGTGGCGCAGGGCGAGGTGTTCGGGGTCATCGGCGCCTCGGGGGCCGGCAAGTCGACCCTGGTCCGCCTGATCAACGGCCTGGAGCTGCCCACGGGCGGCAAGGTCGTGGTCGACGGCGACGACGTGGCCGCGCTGGACGTCGCCGGCCTGCGGGCCCTGCGCCGCCGGGTGGGGATGATCTTCCAGCACTTCAACCTGCTGTCGTCCAAGACCGTCGAGCAGAACGTCGCCTTCCCGCTGAAGCTGGCGGGCTGGGAGCCTGCAGAGATCAAGGTCCGCACGGCCGAGCTGCTGGCGCGGGTCGGGCTGACCGACCACGCGACCAAGTATCCGGCCCAGCTGTCGGGTGGCCAGAAGCAGCGGGTCGGCATCGCCCGCGCCCTGGCGACGGGGCCCAAGATCCTGCTCTGCGACGAGGCCACCAGCGCGCTGGATCCGGAGACCACCGAGCAGATCCTGGCCCTGATCTCCGACCTCAATCGCGAGCTGGGCCTCACCATCGTGCTGATCACCCACGAGATGGACGTGGTGCGCCGCGTCTGCGACCGGGTGGCGGTGCTGGAGGCCGGCCGCGTGGTCGAGGAGGGGCCGGTCGAGGAGGTGTTCCTGCATCCGGTCAGCGGCACGGCCCGCCGCTTCGTCGGCGAGGCGGAGGAGGCCTCCGAGGTCGCCCTGCCGGCCGGGGTGCTGGTGCGGCTGACCTTCAAGGGCGAGGCCACCTACAAGCCGGTGCTGGGGGCGGTGGCCCGCGAGACCGGCGTCGACTACTCGATCCTCGGCGGCCGCATCCACAAGCTGCGCGACACCCCTTACGGCCAGCTGACCCTGGCTTTGACCGGCGGCGACATCGAGGCCGCCATCGCCCGCTTCGAGGCCGCCGACGTGCGGGTCGACCGCCTGGAGGACGCCCGATGAGCCTGTTCGCCAATATCGACTGGGGCGACATCGGCTTCGCCACCCTCGACACCCTGACCATGCTCGGCGGCTCGATGGCCCTGACCGTGATCCTGGGCCTGCCGCTGGGCGTGATCCTGTTCCTGACCGGCAAGGGCCAGATGCTGGAGAACAAGGCCGCCCATACGGTGCTGGGCCTGCTGGTCAACATTCTGCGCTCGGTGCCGTTCGTGATCCTGCTGATCGTGATGATCCCGCTGACCGTGCTGCTGGTCGGCACCTCGCTGGGCGTGGCCGGGGCCATCCCGCCGCTGGTGGTGGGCGCCGCGCCGTTCTACGCCCGCCTGGTCGAGACCGCCCTGCGCGAGGTCGACAAGGGCGTGGTCGAGGCCAGCTTCGCGCTTGGCGGTTCGCGCCGGCAGGTGGTGCTGGGCGCGCTGCTTCCGGAAGCCATGCCCGGGATCATCGCCGGGGCGACGGTGACGGCCATCGCGCTGGTCTCCTACACCGCCATGGCCGGGGTGGTCGGGGCCGGGGGCCTCGGCGATCTGGCCATCCGCTTCGGCTACCAGCGCTTCCAGACCGACGTCATGGTGGTGACCGTGGTGGTGCTGCTGATCCTGGTGCAGGTGCTGCAGATGGTCGGCGACGCGGTGGTGCGGCGGGTCTCGCACCGGTGAGCACGCTCGTGATCAGGCCCGCCGTCGAAGACGACATACCGGCCCTGGTCGCGCTGAACGCCGTGGTCCAGGCCCTGCACGCGACGCTGTCGCCCGAGATCTTCAAGCCGAAGGTGGATCCGGTCGAGCTGGCCGCCTTCCTGCGCGGGCTTCTCGATCAACCGAGCCATCGCCTGCGGGTGGCGACGCTGGATGGCGCGACGGTCGGCTATGCCTGGGCCGAGGTCCAGGACCGGCCCGAGACGCCGTTCGCCTTGGCCCGCCGACGGCTCTACCTGCATCACCTGTCGGTGGACCCGGCGGTTCGCCGCCAGGGCGTCGCCTCGGCCCTGCTGGGGGCGTTGGAGGACGAGGCCCGCGCGGCGGGGCTGGCCAGCGTGGTGCTCGACGCCTGGGCCGACAACGCGGACGCCCAGGCCTTCTTCGCCGCCGCCGGCTATGGGCCGCTGAACATCACGCGCGCCAAGCGGCTGGGGTGATTGCGGCGGCCGTTCCGGGCGCCTAAAACCCCCGACATGAGCGACGACATCATCCTTCCCGCCCCGCCGCCCGAGCACTGGGACGAGGCCCTGGCGCAAACCATGCCGGGCAAGACCATCCTGGTGGGCCTGACCTTCCTCGACGCCGACGGCGAGATCGAAGCGGTCGAGCAGTTCCACGGCGTCATCCTGTCGGCCGAGGCCGACGAGGGCATATTGGTCGACCTGCTGGGCGAGGAGGACGACGGCGACACCTACCTCCTGCCGCCCCAGACCTCGAACATCCAGGCCGCCCAGCCGGGCACCTACACCCTGGCCAATGGCGAGGTGCTGGAGAACCCCGACTTCGTCTCGAACTGGACGATCCAGGGGCCGGAGGATCCGGCGAACGAGGCTTAAGAGCCCCCATACTCCCGTCATTCCCGCCCTTGTGGCGGGAACCCCTCTGTCAACCGCATGGGCGGATGGGGCGGCGTGCTGAGCACGCCGCTGGCGCTTCACCTGCGAGCGGAACCAGGGTTTCCCGCCACAAGGGCGGGAATGACGGGAGGTAGTGGGGCTCGCCCTCTTCCCAGCCCCAGGAAAACTGATTCCGCGCCAGCGGCGTTTTCGCGCAATACCCATCCGGAATTATCGACTTACCGGAGCCGTTCATGGTCGCCCGCCGCGCCGCCCTCCTCAGCCTCGCCGCCCTCGCCCTGCTGGGCGCCTGCAGCCGCCAGCCCGCGCCGTCGGCCGCCGACACCCTGGTGGTCGGCGCCACCGCCGTGCCGCACGCCGAGGTGCTGGAGTTCATCAAGCCGAAGCTGGCGGCCGAAGGCCTGAAGATCGACGTCAAGGTGTTCAACGACTACGTCCAGCCCAACACCCAACTGGCCGAGAAGCATCTGGACGTGAACTACTTCCAGACCGGTCCCTATCTCGACACCGTCAACGCCGACCACGGCTGGGGCCTGGTGAAGGTCGCCGGCGTGCACATCGAGCCGCTGGGCGCCTATTCCTCGAAGATCAAGGCCATCGCCGACCTGCCGGCCGGCGCGACCGTGGCCATCCCCAACGAGCCCAGCAACGGTGGCCGCGCCCTGCTGTTGCTGGCCCGCAACGGCTTGATCATCCTGAAGGATCTCTCGAACCCCGTCTCGACCCTGAAGGACATCACCGCCAACCCCAAGAACCTGAAGTTCAAGGAGCTGGAATCGGCGACCCTGCCGCGGGTGCTGAACCAGGTGGATCTGGCGGTGATCAACACCAACTACGCGCTGGACGCCAAGCTCGATCCGTCCAAGGACGCCCTGCTGATCGAGGACAAGACCAGCCCCTATGTGAACTTCCTGGTCGCCCGCCCGGACAACGCCAGCGACCCGCGCGTGCAGAAGCTGGCCAAGGCCCTGACCTCGCCCGAGGTGAAGGCGTTCCTGGCGGAGAAGTACAAGGGCGCGGTGGTTCCGGCGTTCTGATCGGAACGACGTCTCTCGCTTCTTTTTTCCTGCTTCCCTGGGCCTTGTGCCCAGGGCCCATAGGTCAGCCCGCGAGGCGGTGCAGGATGCGGATCGTCGGCCGACGCCTCGCAAGCTGAACGCTGGATCCTGGGCACAAGGCCCAGGAAGGCGATCTTGGGTTGGAAAGGGCGTGGTTCACGCTAGACGCCTCCAACCCACTCTCGACAACTCCAGATTGCTAAGCTCTAATCCTTCCCTCGCAAGGGGGTGCGATGGTCAGCGGCAAGTCCTTGAAGGTGTCGGAGGCGCCGCCGCGTGCGCCCAAAGCGCCGGCCAAAACGGCGCCTGTCCACCAGACCGGCCACCGCGAACGCCTGCGGGAGCGGGCCAGGGCCGCGGGCCTGGCCGCGCTGCCCGACTACGAACTGCTCGAACTCTATCTCTTCCGCAGCCTGCCGCGCGGCGACGTCAAACCGCTGGCCAAGGCGCTGCTGGCCCGGTTCGGCTCGTTCGCCGGGGTGCTGGGCGCCAGCGTCGAGGAGCTGAAGACCGTCTCCGGCGTGGGCGAGACCGCCGCCGTCGAGCTGAAGATCCTGCACGAGGCGACCTTGCGCGCCGGCCGCGAGACCATCGCCAAGCGGCCGGTGATCTCGTCGTGGACGGCGCTGCTGGGCTATGTGCGCGTCGCCCTGGCCAACGAGTCCCGCGAGCAGTTCCGGGTGCTGTTCCTCGACAAGAGAAACCAGCTGATCGCCGACGAGGTGATGAACCACGGCACGGTCGACCACGCTCCGGTCTATCCGCGCGAGGTGATGCGCCGGGCGCTGGAGCTGGCCAGCTCCAACATCATCCTGCTGCACAACCACCCCAGCGGCGACCCCACGCCCTCGCGGCCCGACATCGAGATGACCAAGCAGATCATCACCGCCGGCAAGGCGCTCAGCATCGTCGTG
>PJTT01000336.1_pt1 | contig 47480 bp, 45 predicted proteins | sample 1512261 | NCBI WGS metagenome assembly PJTT01 (sample SAMN08177685, study PRJNA422409) | Soil metagenome, whole genome shotgun sequencing project. | isolation source: Soil (2) enriched on wood chips | place: USA: Madison | collected 2015-01-15 | reverse complement strand
GCCGAAGCCCCAGCGGGCTCCGATCTTGTCCATGATCTTGCCCCAGGCGAGGTAAGCCACGGCGTAGGCCAGCTGGAAGTAGAAGACGAGGTCGGCGTAGTGCTTCTCGTTCCAGCCGAACTCATGGGAGAGATCGGCCTTCAAGAGACCGATCGTCTGCCGGTCCACATAGTTGATGACCATCGCCGCGAACAGCAGGCTGACGATCACCCAGCGATAGCGACCGATCTTCTCGGATGGCGCGGGAGCCGCGGGGATGTCCATCGACGTCGTCTTCCTTACCCTAGTTTTGTTTTCGTTGTTCGACCTGGGACGCGGGGTCCCGTCAGGCGGGGACCGCCTTGCAGCGCACCTCGCCCAGCGGGCCGAAGCTTACGGTCGATTCTTCGCCGGCCGCGATGTCGTGAATGCCGGTGCTGGCGCCGGTGGTGACGATCATGCCCTTCTTCAGCGGCCGACCGCGCGAGGCGACGTGGCCCAGCAGGAAGGCCAGGGCCGCCAGCGGCGAGCCGGGGATCGAGGCCGCGCCGCCCTTGCCGACGCTGACGCCGTTGATGAAGGTCTCGGCCGGCATGGCGTCCCAGCCGAGCTCGCGCCAGTTCTCGATCACCGGACCCAGGATCTGGCCGTCGTTGTTGCCGAAGTCGGAGACCACGATGGGCGGGCCCAGCTCGTTGATGGTCTTCAGCGGGCTGCCGGCGATCTCGACGCCGAGGATCAGCTCGCCGACGTAGTCGGCGGCCTCTTCGGCGGTCCACTCGGTCTTGCCCTCGGGGGCGTCCTTGGACAGGCGGATGATGAACTCGGCCTCGACGGCGGTGAAGCCGCCGGCGATGGCGCGGAACGGGGTCGGCTCGGCGGCCGCGTCCCAGACATTGTTCTTGAAGATGCAGCCGGCCAGGCGATCGACGCCCAGGCGCTCGCGGTGCTGCGGCGGGACGAGACCCACTTTCCAGCCGACCAGTTCATCCGGCCACAGATCGATGGCGATGTCCTGCACCGCGTAGCCGTCGGCCATGGTCTGGGGCAGGGCCCCGCCGGGATAGCCGGGAACCGAAACGCCCTTGCGGCGGGCTTCGACGAATTGGGGGGCGATGGACGCCGGTGCGAATAGGTCGCTCTGCGCCTCAGAAACGGTCACGCCGCGTACCCTCCCTCGAATTACTCAATGCCGGTCCGTTGATCGGACCTGCGCTGTCTCTAGTGGAAACCGGTGTCATTGACAATTGGTCCACTGAAACACGTCGCACGGGCGAGGGGAACCGTTCTCGAACTGGGAGACTCTTGTTTTCAGCGGAGGAACGGGAAATGACGCAGCCGCAGCTGGCCGAGTATCGCCGCAAGCGCGATTTCCAGAAGACCGCCGAACCCAGCGGCGAGCGGGCGGTGGCGGCGTCGCCGCACCTGCGATTCGTCATCCAGAAGCACGACGCCACGCGGCTGCACTACGACTTCCGGCTGGAGGTCGACGGGGTGCTGAAGTCGTGGGCGGTGACCAAGGGTCCGTCGCTGGATCCGGCCGACAAGCGCCTGTCGGTCGAGGTCGAGGACCATCCGCTCGACTACGGCGACTTCGAGGGCGTGATCCCCAAGGGCCAGTACGGCGGCGGCACGGTGCAGCTGTGGGATCGCGGCTTCTGGGCGCCGGAGCCCGGCTTCGAGGACATCGGCAAGGCCCTGAAGAAGGGCGAGCTGAAGTTCGTGCTGGAGGGCGAGCGGCTGCACGGCGGCTGGGTGCTGGTGCGGATGAACTGGGACCGCAACGCGAAGGACGGAAAAGGCAAGCGCGCCAACTGGCTGCTGATCAAGCACCAGGACGAGGCCGCGCGGCCGGGCAAGGGCGACGCCGTCCTGAAGGAGGATCGCTCGATCGCTTCGAACCGGACCATGGCGGACATCGCCGCCGGCAAGGGCAAGTCGCCCAAGCCCTTCATCCTGAAGAGCAAGGGGAAGGCCGACGCCGTCTGGAAGTCGCGCACCAAGGCCGAGCGCGAGGCGCTGGCCAGGGAGGCCGAGGAGACCCGCAGCTTCGAGCCCAAGAAGGCCGCGCCGAAGAAAGCAGTCGGGAAATCAAAGGCCAAGTCCGCCGCCATGCCCGACTTTGTCGAGCCGCAGCTATGCAAGTCGGTCGAGCGGCCGCCGGCCGGGGCGGGTTGGGCGCACGAGATCAAGTTCGACGGCTATCGTCTGCAATTGCGTGTCGAGGACGGCCGGGCGGTCTTGCGCACGCGCAAGGGCCTGGACTGGACCGACCGGATCGCCGGGATCGCCGAGGCGGCCGCCGACCTGCCCGACGCCGTGATCGACGGCGAGGCCGTGGTGCTGGACGAGGCCGGTCAGCCAGACTTCGCGGCCTTGCAGGCGGCCTTGGCGGAGGGCGGGGAGGGCGAGATCATCTTCTTCGCCTTCGACCTGCTGTTCGCAGAGGGCGAGGACTTGCGGGGCCTGACCCTGCGCGAGCGCAAGACGCGGCTGAAGGCGCTGCTGGGGCAGGACGAGGCTCGCTTGCGTTATGTCGACCACTTCGAGACGGCGGGCGACGCGGTGCTGCTGTCGGCCTGCAAGCTGGAGCTGGAAGGCATCATCTCCAAGCGGCTGGACGCCGCCTATCGCTCGGGCCGCAGCGAGACCTGGACCAAGTCCAAGTGCCGGGCCGGCCACGAGGTGGTGATCGGCGGTTGGACGACGACGGGAACGGCTTTCCGCTCGCTGATCGCCGGCGTGATGCGGGGCGGCAGGCTGGTGCATGTCGGCCGCATCGGCACGGGCTTCGGCAAGGACAAGGTCGCCAGGCTCCTACCCAAGCTGAAGGCCCTGGAGACCGACCGCTCGCCGTTCGAGGGGGAGGGCGCGCCCAGGAACGCCGCCAACATCCACTGGGTGAAGCCCGAACTCGTGGCCGAGATCGAATATGCCGGCTTCACGGGCGAGGGCGCGATCCGCCAGGCCGCCTTCAAGGGCCTGCGCGAGGACAAGCCGGCTTCGGAGGTCGAGGCCGACGCCGTTCCGGCCGCCAAGGCGGAACTGGCCGAGCCGACGCCGAAAGCCGCCAAGGCGACGACGTCCAAGTCTGAAAGCGTCGTGCTGGGCGTGCCGATCTCCAAGCCCGACAAGCCGCTATGGCCCGACGCCGGCGACGGCGAGCCGGGGACCAAGCTGGATCTGGCCCGCTACTACGCCGCGGTCGGGGAGTGGATGCTGCCGCATATCCAGGGCCGGCCGGCCTCGGTGATCCGCGTGCCCGACGGCATCGAGGGCGAGACCTTCTTTCAGCGCCACGCCATGCGCGGGATGTCGTCGCTGATCGAGACGGTGACGGTTTCGGGCGACCGCCAGCCCTACATCAGGTTCGACCGCGTCGAGGCCCTGGTCGCGGCCGCCCAGATCGCCGCCGTCGAGATCCATCCCTGGAACTGCCAGCCGGGCGATCCGGAGGTCGCCGGCCGCCTGGTCTTCGACCTCGATCCGGCGCCCGAGGTCTGCTTCGAGGCGGTGATCGAGGCGGCGCGGGAGATGCGCGACCGGCTGGAGGAACTGGGGCTCGTCAGCTTCTGCAAGACCACTGGCGGCAAGGGCCTGCACGTGGTCACGCCGCTGTCGGACAAGGCGCCCTGGGACCAGGCCAAGGCCTTCGCCCGCGAGGTCTGCGCCCGCCTGGCCGCCGACGACCCCGACCGCTACCTGATCACCATGAGCAAGAAGGCGCGGGCCGGGAAGATCTTCCTCGACTACCTGCGCAACGACCGCACCAGCACGGCGGTGGCCCCGCTTTCCGCCCGCGCCCGGCCGGGGGCGACCGTGTCGATGCCGCTGAACTGGACGCAGGTGAAGGCGGGGCTGGATCCGTCGCGCTTCACGATCCGCACCGCGCCGGACCTGATCGCCAGGAGCACGGCCTGGGCGGACTACTTCGAGGCGGGCAAGCCGTTGAAGGCGGCGATCAAGCGGCTGGGGTAAGGGCTTGCCCCAGCGCCCCGCATCGTGACACCACCACCTGGTGACGCTTGCGACGACCAGGGACGAAGGACGGTTCACCGCGCTGGACGGGCTGCGCGGCGTCGCGGCGCTGGGCGTGCTGCTCTACCACATCGCCGACTGGTCGGGCCGGCGGGGGCATTTCGCGCACGGCTATCTGGCGGTCGATTTCTTCTTCTGCCTCAGCGGCTTCGTGCTGGCCCACGCCTTCGAGCGGCGGCGGATCGGGTTCTGGCCCTATCTGGTGGCCCGCTGGGTGCGGGTCTGGCCGATGCTGTTCATCGCCACGGTGGCTGGCGCGCTGCTGACGGGCCGGCCGAACGTCGAGACCGTGGTCGACGTCCTCAAGGGCCTGCTGCTGATCCCCAAGTTCGCGCCGATGGAGGCGGGGACCTTCCCGTCGCTGTTTCCGTTCAACCCGCTGGCCTGGTCGCTGTGCCTGGAGGTGCTGGTGAGTCTCGCCTGGTTCCCGCTGCGCCGCGCGCCGGACATGGCGATCATCATGTTCGTGCTGCTGTCGGGCGCGGCCCTGCTGTTCGTCGCCGTCGGCATGGGCGGGCTGCAGACGGGCTGGGACCAGGCGACCTTTGGGCTTGGCGTGCTGCGCGCCTCGTTCCCCTTCGCCATCGGCTGGCTGTGCTGGCGGCATCGGGGAAGTTTCGCGGCCCGCAAGGCCTGGGTTCCGGCGGCCCTGCTGCTGACCGTGCTGGTTCTGCCGGTCTGGCCGACGCGCGTCGCCAACGGCCTCTACGACTTCGCCTGCGCCACCTTGCTGTTCCCGGTCCTGGTGCTTCTGGGCGCCTATGACCCCGGCGGCCGGCTGGCGCGCTGGTGCGAGCGGCTGGGCGGGGTGTCCTATCCGCTCTACGCCCTGCACTGGGCGTTCTGGTACGTGATGATCTCGATCTATCCCAATGGCTGGAAGCGCGACCTGCCGCTGTGGTTCTGCGTGCTGGCCTTCTTCGTGCTGCCGGCGGCCTCGTGGGCGGCCTGGCGCTGGGTGGAGACGCCGCTGCGCACCTGGCTCAAGCGGGTCACGCACGCGCTCTGAGGCCGCTCGAAAGAAAAATCGTCGTTGTTCGGTGTGCCTCGGGCGAGGATGTGCGTCATGCACTGCGGGAAACCTTGTCGAGACGGACCGTGCGGCCGAAAAGCGAACATGACCTGGGAAGCCTCGATCGGCGCTATCGGCCCGCGCTGATGGCGTTCTTCATGCGTCGCGCCGCCAGCCACAGCGACGCCGAGGACATGACCCAGGAGCTGTTCGCCAAGCTGGCCCTCACCGAGGCCGGCCGGACCATGGACAACGCCGACGCCTACATCTTCCAGATGGCCGCCAATCTGCTGCGCGACCGGGCGCGGCGCGAGCGGGTGCGGTCGAGCTACACCGCCGCCGTCCGCGCCGAGCCGATCGACCTGGAGCCGCTGGACCCCGCCCGCGTGCTGATGGGACGCGAGCGGTTGGGCGAGGTGTCGGACGCCCTGCGCGAACTGCCCGACCGCACCCGCGCCATCTTCCTGCTGTTCCGCCTGGAGGGCATGAAGCAGGCCGAACTCGCCGAGCTTTACGGCATGACCACCAGCGGCGTGCAGAAGCATATCCTCAAGGCCATGGGCCATCTGACGCGTCGCACGAGGGCCGGCGAATGAACGGTCCCGACGACATGATCGGCGCTCCGCACGAAGAGCCCCTGGATGTGGCCGCCGCCTGGTGCGTGCGCCTGGCCGAGGGCGAGCTGACGGACGCCGAGCACGCCGAGCTGGAAGCCTGGTTCGTCGCCGATCCGGAGCACCGCGCCCTGCTGGACGACGCCGTGTCGGCCTGGCGCGCGGTCGACGACCAGGCGATGAGCCCCGGCATGGTCGCCCTGCGCGGCGAGGCCCTGGAGGATCTGCGCCGGGCCCAGCGCAGCCGCTGGTCGCGCAAGCCTGGCCGCCGGGCGGTGATCGGCGCGGCGCTGGCCGCTTGCTTCGTGGCGGCCCTGGCCGGCGGCGGCGTCGCCTGGCGCGCCAGCCTGCCCGACGTCTACCGCACTACCGAGGGCGAGCGGCGCATCGTCGAGCTGCCCGACGGCTCGCGCGCCTCGCTGGACGCCGCCACCGTGCTGCGCGTGCGCTACGACGGCGGGCGGAGGCGGCTGTGGCTCGACGAGGGCCGCGCCAAGTTCTCGGTGGCCAAGGATCCGCTGCGGCCGTTCTCGGTGGCCGCCGACGGCAAGCTGGTGGTCGCCACCGGCACGACGTTCAGCGTCGAGAAGCTGCCTGGCCAGATGCGCGTGGTGCTCTACGAGGGCCACGTGGCGGTGCTGGACGGGGAGGGGGCTCGCGGCCGTCCGCCGCCCACGGTCAAGGTCGATGGCGCGCCGGCCGAGCGGCTGCTGACCCCCGACCACGAACTGGTGGCCTCGACGACCTCCGACACCACGGTGGTCTCTCCCACCGACCCGTCGCGCGCGGCCTCGTGGGAGAACGGCCAGCTGGTGTTCCAGGACGAGCCGATGGATCTCGCCGTCGAGCGGGTGAACCGCTACGCCCGCGAGAAGCTGCGGATCGCCGATCCGGCCGTGGGGCGGCTGAAGATCAGCGGCGTCTTCACCTCGGGCGACACCCGGGCCTTCGTCGACGGCGTCACCGCCGTGCTGCCGGTGCGGGCCGAGCCTTCGCCGGGCGAGACGGTGCTGCGGATCGACAGGCGGCAAAGTGATGGGGGCCAAAACGACCGGGGACAAAAAAAGATCAGCGGCGCTGGTGAGTCTTCCGCAGACTGAGGCGTCTCACTCACCAAAGCGCCGCCAAAGAACAATGATCGGCGCGAGGGAGGGAAGTGATGCGCAAGAGCTTCGACCGCCGCCTCGTCTGGGGCGCCACCGCTACCGCCGCCGTCCTGGCGGCCCTGACCGCGCCGACCGCCGGCTACGCCCAGGCGCGGGCGACCTACAGCTTCGACATTCCGGCCCAGGACCTGGGCGGCGCCCTGCGGGCCTTTGGTCGTACGTCGGGCCAGCAGCTGGCCTTCGACGAGACCCAGCTGCGCGGCAAGCGCAGCGCCGGCCTCAAGGGCAGCTATTCGACCGAAGAGGGGTTGAAGCGCCTGCTGGCCGGTTCCGACATGGTGGCCCAGCCCACCGCCAGCGGCGTCTACGCCATCCGCGGCCGCAACCTGCTGGTCGCCGCCAGCGCCACGGCCCAGGCCTCGCCGGCCGTCGCCGCCGAGCCGCAGGCCGCTCCGCCCGAGGCGCCGTCCGAAGTTGAAGAGGTCATCGTCGTCGGCACGCCCGGCGGCGCCGGCATCGACAAGCTGTCGGCCAGCTTCGCGGTCAGCACCGTCAACGCCGCCGACATCACCAAGGCCTCGCCCAAGTCCAGCGCCGAGCTGCTGGCCCTGGTGCCCGGCGTCTGGGTCGAGACCTCGGGCGGCGTGGCCGGCGCCAACGTCTTCGTGCGCGGCTTCCCCGCCACCGGCGACGCCGAGTTCCTGACCATCCAGCTGCAGGGCGCGCCGATCTATCCGCCCTCGACCCTGTCGTTCCTGGAGAACTCGTCGATCTTCCGCGTCGATGAGACCATCTCGCGGATGGAGGCCCTGCGCGGCGGTCCCAACCCGATCTTCTCCAACGGCCAGCCGGGCCTGACGACCAACTTCATGCTCAAGGAAGGCGGCGAGGACACCAAGGGCCTGATCAAGGCCTCGACCTCCGACTACGGCCTGCGCCGCGTCGACGGCGTGGTCAGCGGCAAGCTGGCCGACGACCTGTTCTTCATGGTCGGCGGCTACGTCACCCGCTCGCCGGGCGTGCGCGACACCCAGTTCGACAACGAAAAGGGCCAGCAGTTCACGGTGAACCTCACCAGGAAGCTGGAGAACGGCAAGATCAACCTCTACGCCCGCGCCACCGACGACCACGGCGCCTGGTACCTGCCGTTCGCCATCAACGTGCCCGGCGTCGACAAGGGGACCTACACCCAGATCGGCGAGCTTTCGCGCCACCAGACCCTGCAGGTGAACGCCGATGGCACGACCCGGCAGTTCGACCTGGCCGACGGCCGCGGCTGGAAGGGCTATGTGGTCGGCGGCAGCTTCGAGCACGAGTTCGGCGACGGCTGGACGGTGCGCGACCGCTTCAGCTTCACCAAGGGCGACGCCAACACCTACGGCCTGGTGCCCGATGGCGGGGCGGTGACGGCGGCCTCCGTGGCGGCGGTGACCGGCTCGGCCGTGACCACGCGCGGCGGCGCGACGCTCGGCTCCAGCGACTACGTGCAGAACTGGGGCGCCTGGATCGTCGAGAAGGAGATCGAGGCGCTGACCAACGACTTCAGCGTCTCCAAGAGCTTCGGGACACACGAACTTTCGGCCGGCTACTACGCCTCCAGCTTCTCGTCGGACGACTTCTGGACCATCGGCAACTTCCGGCCGATGCAGGTCAAGGCCAACGGCGACTACCTGGCGACCGGGATCACCTGCGCCAATCTGGCGACGGCCGGCAGCGGTTCGGGCTGCTGGAACTACGGCCTGGTTTCGGCGGGCGACGGGCGGGTGGATGCGCTCTACCTGGCGGACTCCTGGCAAGCCACCGAGAAGCTGCGGATCGATCTCGGCGTCCGCCGCGAGCGGTTCAAGACCGACTATGTGGTCGACGACGGCAATGGCTATCCAGACGGTCTGGCCATCCGCGCCACCGACTACAGCCACAGCAAGACATCCTACACGGCCGGCGCCAACTACGACCTCAACGAGGTCTCTGGCGTCTTCGTGCGCTATTCGCGGGGCTACAAGTTCCCCAGCTTCGACAACTTCCGCGAAAACCTGACCGACACCCTGAAGGTCGACCAGTACGAGCTGGGCTACAAGCTGCGCAGCGGGCCGTTCGAGCTCTACGCCACCGGCTTCGCCAACGAGTTCAAGGGCGCCAAGTTCGCCGACGTCGGCGGCATCCAGGAAAGCAACACCAACCGCGCCCGGGGCATCGAGCTCGACGGCCGCTGGAAGTCGGACTTCGGCCTGTCGCTGGCCTTGAACGGCACCTTCCAGAAGACCGAGATCAAGCAGTCGTCGATCCCGGCCAACGCCGGCAACAGCGCCCAGCGGCAACCCGACTGGCAGATCCGCTTCACCCCCAGCTGGGACGTCGCGCTCGGCACGGTGGACGCCACCTTCTACGGCACGCTCAGCGCCGTCGACGACCGCTACGCCGACAACGCCAACACCCAGGTGCTGAAGGGCTACGAGAAGCTCGATCTCGGCGCGATCTTCCGGGTGGGCGCCTTCGACGTCCAGATCGCCGGCGACAATCTCACCGACAGCCACGGCCTGACCGAGGGCGACCCGCGCTCGACCAGCGGCGCCAACGCCCGGCCGATCCTGGGGCGGTCGGTGCGGCTGAGCGTCGGCTACAACTTCTGACGAGCAAGCGCGTTAGGCGAAAGTGTGAGCGGTTTCGCCGCCTAACGCGCGCCAACCTTAAATAGGGATCTGTCTTCCGACAGATCCCGGCGGGTTCTGTCCTGCAACGGTTCCTGCGCGCGGGCCGGCTTTCCTCCCTGCCGGCCCGCGTTCTTTTTCTTCGATGAGGCCCCGATGATCCGCGCCCGCCTGCTCGCCGTCGTTTCCGCAGCGGCCTGGACGGCGCTGACGCCTTTGGCCTTGGCGCAGACACCGGCGGCGGAGGTCCCGACGCCGGCCGACACCTATCAGGAGCTTTTCCACCAGGTGCAGACGCGTCGGCTGTTCCCGGACGGCAAGACCTTCGTCGACGCTGCGCCCAGGCGCGACCCGGCCGCCATCTTGAAGGCCTACCGCGCCCATGCTCGCTTCACCGACGCCGAGCTGAAGCGCTTCGTGCGCGCCAACTTCGTCGTGCCCGAGGCCGGGGCGACGCCCGCGCCCAGCGCCGAGCGGACCACGCTCAAGGCCCATGTCGCCGCCCTGTGGCCGCACCTGACCCGCGAGCCGGTCAAGCCCGTGGCCGGCGGCTCGGCCCTGGCCATGGCCAAGCCCTTCGTCGTGCCCGGCGGGCGCTTTCGCGAAATCTACTACTGGGACAGCTACTTCACGATGCTGGGCCTGAAGCTGGATGGGCGTGGCGATCTGGTCGAGAGCATGATCGACGACTTCGGCGGCCTGATCGACGCCTACGGCCATATCCCCAACGGCGCCCGGACCTACTATCTCAGCCGTTCGCAGCCGCCTTTCTTCTACGCCATGGTCGGGCTGTCGGAGGCGACCGACCCGGCGGTGGTCAAGGCCCGCGTCGACCTGATGCGGCGCGAGCACGCCTTCTGGATGGACGGCGAGAAGACCGTGGCGCCGGGCAAGGCCTATCGCCGCGTCGTCGCCCTGCCCGGCGGGGCGGTGCTCAACCGCTATTACGACGACCGTGTCACGCCGCGCGACGAGTCCTACCGCGAGGATCTGGAGACCGCCCGCGAGGCCTCGCTGGCCACGGGCCGTCCGCCAACTGAAGTGTTCCGCGACCTGCGGGCCGGGGCCGAGAGCGGCTGGGACTTCTCCTCGCGCTGGATGGCCGACGGCGAGCACCTGAAGACCATCCGCACGACGGCGATCGTGCCTGTCGATCTCAACAGCCTGCTGTACGGCCTGGAGACGGCGATCTCGGCCAGCTGCGCCCGCATCGCCGACGCGCCTTGCGTCGCCGAGTTCGACGGCCGGGCCAAGGCCCGTAAGGCGGCCATGGACGTCGTGCTGTGGGACGCCTCGCGCGGGGTCTATCTCGATTATCTCTGGACCGGCGGCGAGCGGATCGACGCCCTCAGCGCCGCCACCCTCTATCCGCTGTTCGTCGGGGCGGCCTCGCCCGACCAGGCCACGGCGGTGGCGACCGCGACCCGCGCCCAGCTTCTGGCCTCGGGCGGCCTGCGCACCACCACCCGCCGCACCGGCCAGCAGTGGGACACCCCCAACGGCTGGGCGCCCCTGCAGTGGGTGGCCGTCGCCGGCCTGCGCCGCTACGGCGAGACGGCTCTGGCGTCGGACATTTCGGATCGCTGGCTGGCCACGGTCGAGCGCGAGTACCGGGCCAGCGGCAAGATGCTGGAAAAGTACGACGTCGAGGAGGCCAAGGCCGGCGGGGGCGGGGAGTACCCGCTGCAGGACGGCTTCGGCTGGACCAACGGCGTGACGCGGGCGCTCCAGGAGGGCGCTGGGAACTAGAGCTCCGGCTCGTCGCCGCCCAGGCGCTCGATCTCCTCGACCAGGCCGTCGACATTGAGGATGGTCAGGGTGCGGCCCTGCTTGGCGATCAGCCGGCGGGTCTCCAGGCGGTTCAGCTCACGGGTCACGGCTTCGCGCTGGGCGCCGGCCAGGACGGCGATCTCGGCGTGGGTCGGGGCCTTGGTCAGCACCGCCTGATTCTCCTCGATGCCGGCCTCGGTGGCCAGGCGCACCAGTTCCATCTGCACGCGGCAGGGGGCGGAGACGGCGTTCAGCTCGAACACCCGGCTGCTCAGCGCCCGGACCATGGCCGCCAGGTCCTCGAGCACCGCGCGGGTGAAGTTGGGCGCGCCGGCGATCAGTTCGGCGACCAGCGGCTCGGGCAGGCGGCCGACGATGGATTCGGTCAGGGCGGTGACGTTGGCCGAGCGCGGCAGGCGGTCGATGGCGGCGATCTCGCCGAAATAAGAACCCGGCTGCAGGCGGCGATAACCGACCTCGCGGCCCGAGCGGGCGTACTGGTTCACCAGCAGCAGGCCGCTGATCACGATGTAGACCGCGCCGCCCGGATCGTGGCGCTGGACCAGCCGCGCGCCGCGCCGCACCGACAGGATTTCAACCCTCGGCACCAGGGCTTCGATCTCGGCCGGGTTCATGTGGCGCAGGAGCCGACTGTCCGTCAGCGCCTGCAGCCGGAAGGCGTTATCGCCGTAAGCTGCGGCGTGCGGGGTGCTCGCGGTGACGGATGAGTCCATAATCGCCGCTCCAGAGTTCGCGTGCGGGGAGAGTCGAGGGGCAATGGGGGACTTAAACTACAAGGCCTTCATCAGCTACAGCCATGGCGACGGCAAGCTCGTCGACTGGCTGCACAAGGGCTTGGAGGCCTATCGTCCTCCCAAGGGCGTGGGGGCCGCCGCCGGCCGTCCGCTGCGTCCGATCTTCCGTGATCGCGCCGAACTGTCCGCCGCCGCCGATCTGGGCGAGGCGATTCGCACCGCTCTCGACCATTCCGAGTTCCTGATCGTCGTCTGTTCCGAGGCCGCCCGCCGCTCCAAATGGGTCGGCGAGGAGATCCGCTGCTTCCTGTCGACCCACGGGCCGCAGCAGGTGATCTGCCTGCTGGTCGACGCGCCGGAAGGCGGGGGAGAGGTCATCGACTGCCTGCCGCAGGCCCTGCGCGAGGCGCTGCCGCCGGGCGGAGAACCTCTGGCGGCCGACATCCGCCCAGGCGGCGACGGACGCCGGCTGGCCTTCATGAAGATCGCCGCGACCCTTCTGGGGACGCGGCTGGACAGCCTGATCCAACGCGACGCGCGCCGCCGCACCCGGTGGATGGCGGCCGTCACCACCGGCGCGCTCGGCGTGGCGGTGGTGACCGGCGCCCTGGCCCTGATCGCCGTCGACGCCCGCCGCGAGGCCGACGCCCAGCGGGCCGAGGCCGAAGACCTGGTGGCCTATATGCTGGGCGACCTGCGCAAGAAGCTGGAGCCGGTCGGTCGGCTGGACGTTCTCGACGGCGTCGGCGCCCGGGCGCTCGCCCACTACGCCCACGTGCGCACCGGCGACCTGGACGATACGGAACTGGCCCAGCAGGCCAAGGCCCAGACCCTGCTGGGCGAGGTCCGCGTCAAGCGAGGCGACCTGAAGGGCGCGCGCCAAGCCTTCTCGCAGGCCGCTCAAACCTCGGGGGCCCTGTCGAACCGCGAGCCCGAGGACGGCAAGCGGCTCTACGACCATGCCCAGAACGTCTTCTGGCTGGCCTATGTGGACTGGCGCCTGGCGCGGGCGACCGATGCCGAGGCCGGGTTCCGCCGCTACGGCGAGCTGGCCGAGCGGCTGACGCGCCTGGATCCGTCCAACGCCGAGTGGCGGCTGGAGGTCGCCTACGCCCGCAGCAACCTGGGCACCTTGCTGTACGAGCAGGGGCGGCTCAAGGACGCCCTGGCGATGTTCATCGACGCCCGCGACCGCTTCGCCGCCGCCAACCGCGCCGCGCCGGATGAACGGACCCACGTGCTCGACCTGGCCGACACCCATGGCTGGGTCTCCGACTGCCTGCAGCGGCTGGGACGCGTGCGGGACGCCTATGCCGCGCGGGCGGCCGCCCAAGCCCATCTCAAGGCGCTGGCCGCCAAGGAGCCCGACAACCGGCCGTTGGCCGCCAAGGTCTATGCCGGTCAGCTGGCCCTGGCCCGTCGGGCTTTGGAGCTGGGCCAGACCCAGGAAGCCGGCCGTCTGGTCGAAGAGGCCGGCCGCGGCTTCGCCGAACTGGTGGCGCTGGATCCGCAGAACGCCACGTGGCTGGAATACACCGCGACGGCCGACATGGACGCGTTCGACCTGGCGATGGCCAGAGGCGACCTCGTTGCAGCGCGGTCGATACACGCGCGGGCGGGCGTGCGGCTGGCCAAGTTGAGGGCGCTCAATCCGGAGGTCTATGCCTGGACCGCCAAGCTCAGCGGGCGTCTGCGCGTCGAGGCCATCAGGCTGGCCGAGATCGATGGCCGGCCCGACCTGGCCAAGGCCGCGGCGGACGAGATCGAACGCTCGCTGGCGGCCCGGCCGGGCGTCAAGGGCGACGCCGACCGCGAGGCCATGCTGCTCGGCGTGGCCCGCCTTACGCAGGGCAGGGCGGCCGACGTCGAGCGGTTGCTGTGGCCGCTGCGGGAAACGCTTTCGCCGGAGGGGCGCGATATCCTCGCGCGGGCGCTATCTCGCCTGGGCCGCGCCGAGGATGCGTCGGCCATCGTCCGCGAACTCCGCGCACAAGGTTATGCGAAGCCTGAGTTTGTTGCGTTTTGGCGCGATTCACCTCTAGGTTAAACTCGCCTCAAGGGGGAATTTTTCTTATGCAAGGCAGCACTGTCACCGGGCCCGAGCCCGATAAGATCGTTGAAGTCATCGTCGGTCTCAATCCCGACAACCTGAGCTTCATGGACGTCGGGCCCAATCCGCCCGAACTCCTGGACCTGGACCTTTCGGAGCGCTGCCTCCTGAAGTTCCGCCTCAGCGACGACCTTCTGGAAAAGGGCTGGCGCTTCCAGCCGACGCCGATCTCGTTCGAGAACGACTGGGGCCAGAACTTCTCCAGCTACACCTGGACCAAGTACAATCCCGATCCGAACGCCGAGGGCATTCCCTACGCCGCGTTCAAGGTGGTGTTCGAATGCAAGCGCCAGGGCATCTTCGTCTACAGCCTGTTCATGCTCGACGCGCTGGGCCAGGCCATCGACCTGGATCCGCTGATCGAAAACGGCACCGGCACCTGATCTGTCCGACCTGACGTCATTCGACGAGCTCGCCGCGCTGCTTCGGCGCGGCGAGCATCTTCAGGCCTATGACCTGGCGCGGCGGTCGCTGGACGACGGCGACCGCTCGCTCGTCCTGGCGCACGCCGCCGTGCTTTCCCTTGCCAGGGCCGGGGCGACCGACTTCGCCCGATCCGAATATGCGCGGCTGGGCTTGGCCGCTTCCGACGACGCCGAAGCGCTTTCGCTCGGCGCGCGGCTGCTCAAGGACGTGGCCCTGGGCGCCGCCGGCGCGCGCCGCAGAGCCTTCGCCCGCGCTTCCGCCAGAGGCTATTCCGCCGCCGCCGCCAATGGCGGGGGGCGCTATGGCCTCGTCAACGCCGCCACCATGAGCCTCGTCGCTGGCGACGCGCGCCTCTCCGCCCAGCTCGCCGCCCTGGCTCTTGAGCACGCCGGTGATCCGAGCGACGGCGAGGCCGGCTATTTCGACCGCGCCAGTCGCGCCGAGGCCCTGTTCTTGCTGGGCCGCCGCGAGGCCGCCGCCGACATGCTGGCTAAGGCCGTGGCCTGCGCCCCCTCCAGCGTCTCTTCCCACGCCTCGACCCTGCGGCAGCTGACCATGATCGCCGCCGAGACCAGCGGGCCGACCGCCTGGCTGGAGATCCTGCGACCGCCCGCCGCCGCCCAGTTCACCGGCCATATGTTCGCCGCCGGCGATTTCGCCGAAGAGACGGTGTTGAAAGCCCGGATGGCCGACGTCCTGCGCGCCCAGCGCGTCGGCTTCGGCTATGGCGGCCTGGCCGCCGGGGCCGACATCCTGTGGGCCGAGGTCCTGCTGGCCGCCGGGGCCGAACTGCACGTCGTCGCGCCTGTGTCGCTGGCCTCCTATGTCGAGACCTCGGTGCGTCCGTTCGGCGAGCGCTGGGGGGGCCGGTTTGACGCCTGCCTGGCCCGCGCCGCCTCGGTGCGCTTTGCGTCCCGTGATCCTTACGCCGGCGACGACGAGGTCTTCGCCTACGCTAGCCGGTTCGCCGCCGGCTGCGCCATCCTGCGGGCCGATGGGCTGTCGACCGAGGCCGTGCAGGTCGCGGTCTGGGACGGGCGTCCGGCCGTCGGTCCCGCTGGGGCGGCCGCCGACGTCGCCTACTGGCGCGAGACCGGCCGGCCGCAGGCGATCCTGCCCTTCGAGCGCCCCGAGCCGGACGCCCGCCCGCCCGTCGCCGGCGGCGCCGACGGCGAGCGAGGGGTCAAGGCCATGCTGTTCATCGACGTGCGCGGCTTTGGCGCGCTGCGCGACGACCAGGTGCCGGCCTTTTTCGAGGTGGTGATGGCCGGCATGGCCGAGGCGATCGGCGGCCTCGCCGCGCCGCCCGAACATGTCGAGACCTGGGGCGACGGCGTCTTCCTGGTGTTCGGCCAGCCGTCCGACGCCGCTGAGGCGGCCCTTTCGCTGCTGGAGGCTCACCGCCGGCTGAACCTGCGCGCCCGGGGCCTGCCCCGGCACCTGGGTTTGCGCATAGGCGGCCACTACGGACCTGTGCACCTGCGGGTGAACCCGATCACCGGCGCCCAGGCGGTGGTCGGCGCCCATGTCGTCGTCGCGGCCCGAATCGAGCCTGACGTCGCCCCCGGCGCGGTCTATGTCAGCGAGGCCATGGCCGGCGCCCTGGCGACCAGCCACGCCGACAGATTTCGCTGCGGTTATGTCGGCAGAACCAAGCTGCGTAAGAGCTTTCCGCCGCTGTCGATCTTCAATCTTTCCCGCCGCTGAGCGCTAAGCTTCGGCCCTGTGACAAATTGCACAGCTGCCTGGCGGCGGTTGAGACATCGTGTCGCAGATCACGGGCGGCCGGGCCAAAAGCCTCCAGAGCGGACGTCGCGCGATCGAAGGGACCCGGAGCCGTCCCGCCATGACGGCTCCGGGTTTTCCAGGCCATTTGCGCGCGAGACAGTCTTGGGGGGCTTCTCGCATGCGGGGCGGGGGTCGCTTGCGGCGCGCCGTGAGCGACCCATCGCCGACCCCAGTGCGGAGACGAGGGGTTTGCGACAGGTTCAGGACCAGACGCGGGGGCGGGGATGACCGGCCTGCTGCTTTTCGCGGGCGACGCCAGCGGACGGTCGGGCGCTGTCGGTTCCCTATTCGACCTCGGCCTCGCCGACTGGCGTGACGTCGCCGCCCTCGGGCGGGTCGCCGCCGACACCCGCGCGGCCCTGAAGGCCTCGCGCCAACGCCGTGACATCGTGGGTTTCCTCGGAGAAGTGGTCGGTCCGGCGCTGGAGCCGCGACGCGGCGCCGAGCGCATCGAGCCCGGCGACCTGTCGGCCGAGGGCCAACGGCTGTTCGACGCCTGGACCGAACTCGACGCCATGCTGGAGGGGCAGGGGCTCGACCTGCAGCTCGGCATGGCCGCCTTCGCCCGCGACCTCGTCTCCTACGGCCGGGACGTCGCGCCGCTGTCCTATCGCAAGCTGCTGAGCCCGGAGCGCGAGGCCGCGCTGGAGGCGCTGCGCCTGCAGGTGCGTATACGCGCCGATCGCGCCACCGCGCTCGCCGCCCGCATGCGCGACTTCGCCACCCGGGCCGGGGCCTTCGCCGCCCTGTTCGCCGCCTTCGAACGCGATCCGGCCGTGCGCATCTCGCTGCGCGAGGCCCCCGAACTCTGCCTGGCCTATGACGACGACGGCCAGGCCCATCTGGAGCCGGTGAAGGGCGGCGCGGCCCGCCAGTTCTGGCGCCTGCGCCATGACGCGGCCTCCGACTCCCATCGCCTGCAGTCGGCGGCCGAACCGGCGCTGCATCTGCACATCTCGCCCGACGAGAAGCTGTGGACCCTGGCCAACGCCTCGACGCCGTTCGGCTTCCCGCTGGTCAGCGAGGGGCCGCGGCCGCGCGTCGGACCGCTGGACGGCCTGCCGCAGCGCGCCGACCTCTTCCTGATCCCGCCGCGCCAGGGCGCCTGCATCGAGAACGTCGCCTTTCCCAGCCACGCGCTGGATGTCGGCGGCGAGGGCGGGGTGCAGGCCGGGGCCGAACTGCGGCTGTGGGAAAAGACCGGCCTGCCGTCGCAGCAATGGGCCTTCACGCCCACGCCGCGCTCGCGCCGCGAGACCGGGCTCTACGACCTGATCGCCTCGGCGGCGGAGCTGGCCCGCACGGTCGCCGGCGTTCGCGGCCTGCGCGGCGACTGGAACGCGGTGCTCGACGACCTGGAAGCCGGCCTCGACGCGCCCGGAACCACCGAAGCCGACATCGACGGCGTGCTGGCGGCCTGGCGGCGGATGGCCGATCAGGCCGAAGCGGCGCTGGGCGAGTTCGAAGCCGAGACCCGCGCCTTCGACGCGGCCTGCCCATGAGGTCGATAGCGCCTCCCGGACCCGAGCGGTCGCTGGTGACCTTGGCCGAAGCGCCAGGAGCGGAGCGCCCCGACCGCGCCGAAGCCGTCTTCGCGCCCCGTCGCGCGCTGCCGCTGGACCGCTGCCGCCAGGCCAGCGAACTGGTCGCCCGCGCCCTGGCCCGGGAAATCCACTAGCCCACGCTCAAAAAGTGGCTTGCCTGCATGTCGGCCGGGCGAAACCGTCCGGCTCGGGGCGTCCAGGAGGGCGGCGTCGCGATTCCGCGAGCCGCGACGCGACGGCGTGCTAACCGGCAAGCGTCGTCCGGCTGGGCGGGAACGGAGCAGGGCATGAGAAAATCGGGTTTCGGCGGCGCCTCGTGGCGCGTCCTGGCTTTGGCGGGCGCGATGGCCGGCCTCTCCCTGTCGCCCGCGCTGGCGCTCGCTCCCGCCGCCCTCGTCTCCGACGTCGCGCGTCCCGCCGCCGCGCCGGGCCTGCTGCCGGTGAAGACCGACGCGGCCAAGGGCGTCGTGCTGGTCACCCTGCCGGCGCCGGACGCGGACGGCGTCTCGGGCCGCTTCCTCTATCAGCCCAGCCTCAGCGGCGGCCTCGGCGCGACGCCGGTGGGCCTGGACCGCGCGGCGACCGGCGACACCCAGGTGCTGGTGTTCCGCCGCGTGGGCAAGCGGGTCCTGGCCGAGTTCGAGAACTTCGGCTTCCGCGCCGTCGACGGCAGCGCCGAGGAGCGGCGGACGGTCCGCGACAGCTTCCCGGGCTCGGTGGTGTGGTCGGGCGAGGTGGCCGAGGAAGCCGCCGGCGGCGGCTTTACGGTCGACATCGCCAGCTTCCTGCTGCGCGACGCCTTCAACATCCCCGGCGCAATGAAGGACGCCAAGCAGGGCGGCTTCAAGCCCGCTCCGACCCTCAGCTATGTCGATCTGGCCCATGTCGGCGTCTTCCCCGACAATCTGGAGTTCGACACCCGCCAGACCTTCACCGCCGACGACGCGGGAGGCGAGGTCGCCGGCATCGTTCCGGACGCCCGCTCGGTGACCTTCGGCGTCCATCACAGCTTCATCCGCCTGCCGGCCCCGGGCTTTACGCCGCGCGTCTTCGATCCGCGCACCGGCACCTCGGCCCAGGTGCTGTTCGCCGACTACGCGGCCCCGCTCGACAAGCCGACCGTGCAGCGGCTGGTGCGGCGCTTCCGGCTGGAGAAGACCGATCCGACGGCCGCCCGATCGCCGGTCAAGAAGCCGATCGTGTTCTACATCGACCGCGGCGCGCCCGAGCCGGTGCGCAGCGCCCTGGTCGAGGGCGGGCGCTGGTGGAACCAGGCCTTCGAGGCGGCCGGCTATGTCGACGCCTTCCGCGTCGAGCCGCTGCCCGAAGGCGTCGATCCGATGGACGCCCGCTACAACGTGGTCAACTGGATCCACCGCCAGACGCGCGGCTGGTCGACCGGAACCACGGTGGTCGATCCGCGCACTGGCGAGATCGTGCGCGGCGTCGTCCAGCTGGGCTCGCTGCGCATCCGCCAGGACCGGATGATCTTCGAGGGCCTGCTGGGGGCCGACAAGACGGGGACGGGCGGGGCGGACGACCCGATCCAGATCGCCCTGTCGCGCATCCGCCAGCTGTCGGCCCACGAGATCGGCCACGCCATCGGCCTGTCGCACAATTTCGCCGGCAGCGTGTATGGCCGCGCCTCGGTAATGGACTACCCCGCGCCGCTGGTGAAGGTGGACGGCGACCGTCTGGACCTTTCGCAGGCCTATGCGAAGGGCGTCGGGGCCTGGGACGCCTTCGCCATCGACTGGCTCTACTCCGAAGGACCGCCCGGCGGCGACGAGGCCAAGCGCCTGGACGCCCTGGCGCGCGAGGCCCAGGCCAAGGGCTATCGCTACGTCTCCGACGCCGACGCCCGAGGGGCGTCGGCCGCCCAGCCCTACGGCTCGCTGTGGGACAACGGCGCCGATCCGGTCGTCGAGCTGGACAACGTGCTGGCCGTGCGCCGCATCGCCCTGTCGCGCTTTGGTCTGAACAGCGTGCCGGCCGGCGCGCCGGCGGCGGACCTGCGCCGCGCGCTCGTGCCGATCTACCTCTTCCATCGCTACCAGGTGGATGCGGCGGTGAAGTTCGTCGGCGGCGTCGACTACGGCTATGCGGTGATCGGCGACGGCAAGGAAGCCGCGCCCGCGACGCCCGCCGCCGACCAGCGCCGGGCGCTGGCGGGGCTGGTGCGCACCCTCGATCCGGCCGTGCTCGACCTGCCGGACCCGCTGATCTCGCTGCTGTCGCAGGGCCAGTCGGGCTCGCGCGACAAGGCTTACGACATCGAGATCTTCCCGACCTCGGGGGCGGCGGTGTTCGACCTACCTACGGCGGCCGAGACCGCCGCCGACCACACCTTGTCGCAACTGCTCAATCCGGCGCGCCTGAACCGTCTTGTCGAGCAGAACCGGCGCGATCCGGGCCAACTGGACGTCGCCGAGACGGTCGAGACCCTGCTGGCGGCGGTGTCGCCCGGCGGTCCGCAGGCCGGCGGACGCACCGGCGAGCTGCGCCGCCGGGTGCGGGCGCGGCTGGTCGGCGACCTGGTCGCCGTACTCGACGACAAGGCCCTGTCGCCCACGGCCGCCGCCCAGATCGACGCGGCCCTGCTGGCCTACGCCAAGCGCCTGGGCGCCTGGAAAGGCGAGGGGGCCGAGGCCGCCCAGGCGGCGCGGATCTCGCGGCTGCTGACCTCGGGCGACCGCAAGGCCCTGGCGGCCCCGCGCGCCGGCGCGGTCGAAACCCTGCCGCCCGGCATGCCGATCGGCGCCGACGACTGCTGGTTTTGTGAAGCTGGTTCGTCATGAGGTGTGAGCGTCCCCTCGGGGGCGCGGACCCGAACGAGGAACGCCCGTCCATGACCTTCGCCCGCATCCTGCTCGGAGGGCTCGCCGCCGCCGCGCTCTCGACGTCCCTGGCGGCCGCCCAGACCAAGCCGCTGGCCGTCGTGAACGCCGAGATCTTCGACGCCACGGGCGCCGCGCCCTATCACGGGACGCTGGTGGTCAAGGACGGCCGCATCGTCGCCGTCGGCGCGGGGGTCAAGGCGCCCAAGGGCGCGACCGTCATCGACGCCAAGGGCGCGGCCCTGCTGCCGGGCTTCTTCGACGTCCACACTCACTGGACCCCGAACGGCGTTCCCAGCCTGGTCCCGAAGATCGCCGACGCCTATGTCGCCGCCGGGGTCACCACGGTGAACGACTTCCACCAGCAGCCGGAATCCTTCGCGCCCCGCCGCCAGTGGCTGGGGACGCTGACCGCGCCGCACGTCAACTTCGTCGCCCGCATCAGCACGCCCGGCGGCCACGGCGCCGACTGGGCCGACCAGGCCACCACCCGCTGGGTCGACACCCCCGAGAGCGCCAAGGCCGCCGTCGACGCCATCGCGCCCTACAAGCCCGACGCCATCAAGGCCTTCACCGACGGCTGGCGCTATGGCTCGGCGCCCGACAACACCAGCATGGACGCCTGGACGCTGAAGGCCCTGACCGACGAGGCCCACAAGTATGGCCTGAAGGTCCTGACCCACACCGTCACGGTCGAGCGCGGCATGGTGGCGGCCAAGAGCGGCGTTGACGTCATCGCCCACAGCCTGCAGGACGAGCCGGTCGATGCGGCCACGGTGGCGGCGATCAAGGCCTCGGGCATGGCCTACGCCCCGACCCTGGCCGTCTACGAGCCGGTCAAGCCGGGCGCCAAGCCGCCGGCCGATCCCGACAGCCCGCGCGCCCGCCAAGCCCGCGCCAAGTTCGGCTACGCGCTTTCCAACGCCAAGACCCTGTTCGACGCTGGCGTGCCGCTGGCCCTGGGCACGGACGCCGGCATGACCGGCACGCCGCACGGCTCGTCCAGCCAGCGCGAGCTGGAACTGCTGGTCCAGGCCGGCCTGACCCCGGCCCAGGCCCTGACCGTCGGCACCGCCGGCAGCGCCAAGGCCATGAACCTGATCGCCGACCGCGGCACGCTGGAGGCCGGCAAGCGGGCCGACTTCGTGCTGGTCGGCGGCAAGCCCTGGGACACGATCGCCGACGTCTACAAGGTCGAGCGGGTGTTCATCGACGGCCAGGCCGCCTTCGGTCCCGGCGCGGCGCGCTCGCCCGCCAACGACCGCATGACGCCGCCGGCCGTGAAGGCGACCGCCCTGATCGACGACTTCGAGCGCGCCGACGGCCGCACCAGCCTCGACACCCTGCGCCTGGACGACTTCGACGGCGGCCGCGACCGCAGCCTCGAGGTCTCGCAGGTCATCGAGCGCGAAGGCGGCGGCAAGGTGCTGAGCGTCGGCGCGCGCATGGCGACCAAGGACGACGCCTCGGCCGGCGTGCTGCTGCCGCTCACCCGCGGTTCGGTGACGCCGGTCGACGCCAGCGCCTTCAAGGGCCTGTCGCTGTCGCTGCGCGGCGACGGCGGGACCTATGTGGTGGGCTTCAACACCGCCGGCGGCCGCTGGCAGGCCAAGGTCAAGGCCGGTCCGCAATGGACCAAGGTGACGCTGCCGTTCTCGGCCTTCACGCCGGCTTCGGCCAAAGCCGAGAAGAAGGCCTGGACCGGAACCGACCTCTTCGAGGTGGGCGTCGAGGGCGAGCGCCCGGCCGGCGCCAAGCTGTGGTTCGAGCTGGACGACGTGACCTTCTACTGAGGTCCGTTGCCCCAGGTCTGTCCGAGGTCCGTCAGGCGGATTTCGGGGGCGTGGCGGTTTGACGCGGCGAGCGCTTGTCTCCCCAATGGAACAAGCGTTCGGCGGGCGACGGGGATGACGAATCCCCGTCATTACCGCGATTTAAGTGGTCTTGCGGCGGTCCGCGGCTCAAACCGTAACCAGCAAGGTCGCTTATTGGACCGCACGGAGACCGCCGATGGCCCGAATGGGCAACATGCTCGCCGCCGCCCTGGTCATGGGTCTGACGACCCTGGCCGGACAGGCCCAGGCCAAGGCCTCGATCGAGGACAAGGACGTGGCGCGCCTGGTGTCGCTCGGTGGCATGTGCGTGAGCTGCGATCTGGCCGGCCGCAAGATGACCGGCGCCAAGTTCACCGGCGCCAACTTCGCCAAGGCCAACCTGATCGGCGCCGACTTGCGCGGCGCGGTGTTCTTCGGCTCCAACTTCCAGTCCGCCGACCTGTCGCGCGCCGACCTGCGCGGGGCCGAGATGCGCGGCGCCAATTTCCAGAACGCCAACTTCTCCGGGGCCCGCCTGTCGGGCGTGGAGTCGAGCGCCGCCAACTTCCAGAACGCCAACCTGGCCCGCGCCGACCTGACCTCGGCCGAGCTGCACGGCGCCAACCTGGAGGCCGCCAGCCTGATCGACGCGCGCCTGGCCAATTCCGAGATGCACGGCAGCAACCTGGCCTCGGTCAACGCCCGCGGCGCCGACTTCTCCAACGCCGAGATCAACGGCTCCAACCTCACCGGCGGCCGGTTCGACCGCGCCCAGTTTCGCAACGCCTCGCTGACGGCCTCCAACCTGCGCGGCGGCAGCTTCACGGGCGCGGACTTCAAGGGCGCGGACTTCTCGGGCGTGCGCCTGTTCGGCGTCGATCTCAGCGGGGCCAAGGGCCTGACCCAGGACCAGCTCGACGAGGCCTGCGGCGACACCGCCACGCGCCTGCCGCCGGGCCTGTCGATCAAGGCCTGCGGCCGCAGCAGCCGTTCGCGGATCTCGATCATCCAGGGCATGCCCGCCCCGCCGGCCCCGCCCGCGCCTCCGGCCCCGCCTGTCTATCCCAAGCGCTGACCGCCCCAAGCACTAATCGCCGGGCGGTTCCGCTAACATCATCCGGAACGCGGTTCTCACGGCCGCGTTTGCTAAGATGGTGAACGCCGCGTTGGCTAGGGACCTCGCGGCGATTGCGCAACAGCAGAGGTTGTGAGATCAAGACGCACGGCGCGGGGGGACACCATGCCACAGCATGACCTGAGGGAGGGGCAATCCATGCCCCTGCCCAGCTATTTGAGCTATTTGATGTATCAGACCGAGCAGCATCGGCGCGCCTTGGCGGCCGACCATGTTGCGAGTCACGGTCTGTCGTTTCCGAAATGGGTGGCGATGCTGTCGCTGGCCCGGTTCGGCGAGTGTTCGATGACGCGTCTGGCCAAGCTTTCGGCGGCCGACCGCACCACGCTCACCCGGTCGATCGACGGCCTGATCCGCGACGGCCTGGTCGAACGCGGCGGCGCGCCGAACGACCGCCGCAAGGTGGTGGTGCGCCTGACCGAGACGGGGGCGGCGCTGCTGGAGCAGATCCGCAGCGAGCTCGCGCCCCTGCACCAGGAAGCCTGTTCGGAACTGAGCGCCGACGAGCAGTCGGCCCTGGCCTTCTATCTGAAGAAGATGCTGGGCGGCCTGATCCCGGAACCGGACTGGAAGGACGAGATCCTCTCGTTCGGCCCGCCGATTCCGACGATGGCCTGATCTCTCTCGATCATGCCCGGAGCGCAATCTCCGATTAAGCGATTGCGCTCCATGGTGGAGCTCTCCGGCCGCTAGGGGCCGCGAAGGGGAGGTCCATCACATGAACGTCGAACAGGTCGCCGAGCACATTCAGGATTACGCGCAGGGCCCGACGGGCATCGCCGTGCAGTCCGGCGGCGTAACCTATCAGATGATGGGTTGGGATGCGATGATCCAGCATGGGGGGCAGGGGTCGGCCGATATCGTGCTGGCCAATCTTTTCGGAACCATCGTCGATGGCCAACTCACCCTGTTGACCCAGGGCGAAGCGGTGTTCGTTGTCGAACAGCAGGTCAGCGGTGCTCGCCTGGCCGTGGGTGTTGTCGATCCCAACTAGACGGGGTGTCGCGCGGTCAGTCGTCGTGCCGCACCTTGCCGCGCATCGACTTCACTCCTGACCGCTTCGTCTTGGTCTCCAGGCGCTTTAGCTTGCTGGAGTAGGTCGGCTTGGTCGGGCGGCGGGGCTTAGGCTTTTCCGTAGCGCGGCGGATCAACTCGACCAGGCGCTCGCGGGCGTCCTGGCGGTTCAGTTCCTGCGAGCGGTGGCCCTGGGCGAACAGCACCAGCACGCCCTCCTGGGTCATGCGGCTGCCGCCCAGCGCCGTAAGCCGGGCCTTGATGTCTTCGGTCAGGGTCGGGGAGTTGGCGACGTCGAAGCGCAGCTCGATCGCCGTCGAGGTCTTGTTGACGTGCTGGCCGCCGGGCCCCGAGGCGCGGGCGGCCTTTTCGACCAGTTCGTCCTCGTCTATGCGCAGCCAGGAGGTGATCTCGATCATCGCGGGACCACGCGGCGGGCCTTGACCACGGCCTGGTCGAGCGCCTGCAGGAACTTGCTGCGGTCCTGCGGGCCGAAGGCCTTGGGGCCGCTGGTGACCTCGCCCATCGAGCGCAGGTGCTCGCCGATCGAGCGCGAGGCCAGGGCCGAGCCGATCATGTCGCTCGTGAACACCCGGCCGTTGGGCGCGATGGCCGCGCCGCCGGCCTTGAGTACGCGGTCGGCCAGGGGGATGTCGTTGGTCACCACCACGTCGCCTGGCCCCGCGCGCTCGGCGATCCAGTCGTCGGCGACGTCGGGGCCGGCGTCGACCACGATCTGCTCGATGGCGGGGGTGGCGGGAACGCGGATCCAGCTGTTGGAGACGACATAGGTCTTCAGCCCGTTGCGGGCCGCGACCTTGTAGGTCTCGTCCTTCACGGGGCAGGCGTCTGCGTCGATGTAGATCGTCGTCATGGCCGCCCTATAGCACAGGCAAAGCGCGCCAGGGCTAGGTGTGAGCGGCTAGCTCGCCAGGCGCGCGGCAACTGTTTGAACTCGGCTGTCAGACCAGGGCCAGCAGGGCCGGAATCACTTCGTCCTTCAGCAGCGGCGCCAAGGGCAGGCCGGCGGGCGGCGCGGCCGGGTCGATCCAGGCCAACTCCTCGATCTCGGCCTGGGCGGCGATGTCGCCCTCGACCACGGCCAGATAGGTCGCCGACTGCACCGTGAAGCCGGCCTCGTTGGCGGCCGGGGCCGAGAAGCGGCCGAGCAGGTTGGCCGAGACCAGCCGGCAGCCCAGTTCCTCGTCGAGTTCCCGGGCCAGGGCCGTCAGGTCGTCCTCGCCGGGGTCGCGCTTGCCGCCCGGCTTCATGAAGATCGCCGTGCCGCGCTTGCGCACCAGCAGCATGGCGCCGGCCTCGTCGCGGATCACGGCGGTGACGATGTCGAGGACCTTGGTCATGGCCCCCAGCATAGCCGCTTCGCAGATTCGGCGCGTCAGGGTTGAGCGGCCGCCAGCACGTGCTCGGCCAGCAGTTTTTCGCTGATCGCATGCGGCTGGCGGACGTCGAAATTGACCGTGGTCACCACCGCCACCAGATCGAGATCGGGCACGATGGCGACCTTGTTGCCGCCCGAGCCGTTCATCACCCAGGCCTTGTGGCCCGCAAAGGTCTGCAGCCAGATCAGGTAGCCGTAGTCGGTGTCCGGCCGGGCGTTGGCGTGCGGCGCGGTGGCGGCGGCCACGAACGAGGCCGGCAGCACCTGCTTGCCGTCCCACTTCCCGCCGTTCAGATAGAGTTGGCCCAGCTTCAGCAGGTCGCGGCTGCGCAGGCCAAGCCCGCCGCCGCCCTGGGCCAGGCCCAGGGGCGAGATCTGCCAGCGCTCGCCCTCGATCCCCAGCGGGCCGAACAGCGCCTCGTGGGCGAAGGCGGGCAGGGGCTTGCCGACCGCGCCCTGCACCACGGCCCCCAGGGTCGTCACCCCGGCCGTGCAGTAGGAGAAGGCCCGGCCGTAGGGCGAGGCCTCGGGCTTGGGCGCCCACTCGGGAAAGCCGCGCACCGGCAGGTCGAGATAAAAGCCGACCCAGTCCTCGATCAGGTACATCCGCTCCTCGTTGCCGCGCGAGAACTGGTTCTCGTCGTCACATTCGGCGATGGAGCTCATGGTCATCAGGTCCTCGACCGTGACCTTGTCCTTGCGCGGATCGGGATTGGCGGCCGGCGGGCGGCCCTTCAGGTAGGGCTTGATCGGCGCATCCACGTTCGGAATGGCGCCGCGGGCGATGGCGGCCCCGGCCAGCATGGCGGTGATGGTCTTGGTGGCCGAGCGGGTGTTGCGGCGGGCTTCCGGGCCCTCGTCATCGTAATAGGCCTCGAACACCAGCTTGCCGTGGCGGGCGATCAGCACGCTGGTGATCTTCTGGAACTGGCCGGCCTTGATGGCCGCCGACATGGCCTCCAGCTTTTGCGCCGACATCCCCTCGGCGGCCGGCGCGGCGCTGGCCCAGTCCGGGGCGGCGTGAGCATACGAAAGCGGGGCCAGCGCCAGGGCGGCGGCGAACAGAAAGCGTTTCACGACAAAGCGACTCCGACTTGCACGCCCAAGCTTTAGGCGAGGGCCGGGGCCTCGTCTTGGACGCATGAAACATCCGACCGGCGCCCGCACAGCCGCGCGAACTCGCCGGGCGTCACGCCATAGGCGAGGCGGAACTGGCGATTGAGGTGGCTCTGGTCGCAGAACCCCGCGCTGAGGGCGATCTCGCCGATGGAGACGCGGCCCTGCATCAGGAGGTCGGCCGCCCGTTCCAGCCGTCGCGTGCGCAGGCGCTCGCCCGGCGCGGCGCCCAGCCAGCGGCGATAGCCGCGCGCCAGGTGGACGGGATGCACCCCGGCGACGCGGGCCAGGTCGGCCACGCCGATCGGCTGGTCGAAGGCGTCGGCCAGGAAGGTCTCGGCCAGGGCCAGCCAGGGCGGGGGATGGTCGCTGTCGCGCGCTGGGGCCAGGGCCTCGGCCGCCAGTTCCAGGCTCAGGGCCTCCAGCGACAGCGTCTCGGCGTCGGTCGACAGCAGCGAGCGGGTCAGGCGCAGGGCGGCGCGGCGGGCGACCGGACCGGTCAGCCGCAGGGCGTCGATCGCCGCCCGGCCGTCGGCCAGGCCCCGCCAGTCGCCCGCCCCGAAGCTGACGGCCAGGAAGTAGCCGCCCTCGTCGACGAAGCGGTCGCGATGGACGACGCTCGGCGGATTGTAGACCAGCACCGGACCCTCGGTGGCGGGGCCCCAGGCCGTGGTCTCGTAGCGGCCGTGGGTGGCCAGCACGAAGTGGGCGTCGTCGTGGCTGTGCTCGTGCACGTGCTCGGCGCTGGTGGTGGCCGCCAGGTGCGCGAGCCGCACGCCCGGCAGCTGACGCTCGACCGTCGGCGCGCCATAGAACCGTCCCGGTGCGAAGGCGGTCCTTGGCGCGGTCACGGGGCGTCCTGGCCCGGATCGCCGCGCTTGCCCTGAACGAACCAGCGCAGGTCCCGGGCGTCCAGCGCCAGCAGCTGGCGATGCAATGCCTGGTCTATGCGCGCCAAGGTCTCCAGCTGCGCCGCCCGGGCCTTCTTGAAGAAGGCGGGGTCCTGCAGTTGCACCTGCAGGTCCCAGAACAGATCCGAACTCGGCGCCTTCATGCTGACGCCGACGTTGATCAAGGCGCCTCCGAGCGTGATCGAGAATATCGAGAGCTCTTCGTCGCCGAAGGGGTCCTCGATCTGGGCGTCCGGGAGTTCCAGGCCACGATGCAGGGCGGCGGCGAAGTCCCGCACGGACCGAGCATGGGCCTTGGGGCCTGCTGCGGGATCCTCGAAGCGGAAGGTCGCGAAATGATTGATCGAGCCCCCCAGCATCGTCGTCAGCCGCCCAGTTTCTGCGCCGCCCAGGGGGCGAAGTAGGTGATGATCCCGGCCGCGCCGGCCCGCTTGAAGGCGGCCAGGCTTTCGAGGATGGCCCGCTCCTCGTCGATCCAGCCATTGGCCCCGGCGGCCTTGATCATCGCGTACTCGCCCGACACCTGGAAGGCGTAGGTGGGCATGCGGAACTCGTCGACCAGGCGGCGCAGGATGTCGAGGTACGGCAGGCCCGGCTTGACCATGACCATGTCGGCGCCCTCGGCGATGTCGAGCGCGACCTCGCGGATGGCCTCTTCCGTGTTGGACGGATCCATCTGGTAGGTCTTCTTGTCGCCCTGGCCGGCCGAGAGCTTGGCCGAGCCGATGGCGTCGCGATAGGGGCCGTAGAACGCCGAGGCGTACTTGGCGGCGTACGACATGATCAGGGTGTCGTGCCAGCCGTCGCCTTCCAGCGCCCCGCGCAGGCGGCCGATGCGGCCGTCCATCATGTCCGAAGGGGCCAGGATGTCGGCGCCAGCGGCGGCCTGCATCAGGCCCTGCTCGATCAGGCGCTCGATGGTGGCGTCGTTGAGGATCTTGCCGCCCTCGACCACGCCGTCGTGGCCGTGGTCGGTGAAGGGGTCCAGGGCCACGTCGCACATGATGCCGACCTCGGGGGCGGCGTCCTTCATGGCTTTCACGGCGCGGGGGATCACCCCGTCCGGATCGGCGGCGATCGAGCCCGTGGCGTCCTTCCGCGACGGATCGATGTGCGGGAAGATGGCGATGGCGGGGATGCCGAGGTCGCGGGCGCGGACGGCGGCCTTGGCGGCTTCCTTGACGCTCAGCCGCTCGACGCCGGGCATCGAGGCCACCGGCACGGTTCCTTCGCCCTCGTGCACCACCATAGACCAGATCAGGTCGGACGGCCTGACCTCGGTCTCGCGCACGAGACGACGGCTCCAGTCGGCCTGACGCAGGCGGCGCAGGCGCGAGGCGGGGTAGGGGGCGAGAGGAGGAACGGTCATGCGAAGGGTTTCGCGCGCGTTGTCCCGGGAGGCAAGGCCGGAAGGCCCTTAAGGGGCTACTCGGTCTTGGTCGTGACGCTGGCCTGCTGGACGCCGTCGACGCGGGTCCAGACCTGCGACTTGCAGAACAGGCCGCCCAGGACGCAGCCCTTGGCGCGCATGGTGCGGGCGTCGATGAACTCGGCCGTGCCGTTCAGCGTCACCTTCAGCGTCGGAACAAAGACGCGGCCCCGCATGTTGCCGTTGCCGGTGGGCGCGAAGTCGCGCAGCACCTGCTGGCCGACCAGGGTGTCGTAGCCGCTCTTCTTGGCGTCCGCCTCGGCCTTGCGGCTGGCGTAGACGACCCAGCCGCACATGCTCTTGCCGCAGTCGGTGATGTGCAGGCGGATGTTGTCCTTGGGGTTGCGCCAGACGCCCAGATTCTCGGCGTGAGCCGGCGCGGACACAAAGGTGAACAGGGCCGCGACCGCGGCCAAAGCGGTAATGAACTTTTGCATGGAACCGAGACGACGCCTCCGACAGCGACGATCTGATACCGAGAGGGTTCCGGATCAAGGGAGGTGCGACGTTTCGCACCCGATTTCGCTGCGGCGCCGCATTCATATTCGCCAACTGAGATATGATTGACACACTCCGCCGGGCGAGGCACGTCAGCGGCCAAGACGACGAGGGCGGATCTGCCCCGCATGGGAGGAAACGGCGCATGGATTTCGCGCTGAATGACGATCAACGCGCCATCCAGGAGATGGCGTCCGGCTTCGCTGCGGAACGCCTTGCCCCGCATTCGGCGCGGTGGGACGAGCACAAGCACTTCCCGGTCGATGTGCTGCGCGAGGCCGCCGCGTTGGGTTTCGCCGGCATCTACGTGCAGGATGACCTTGGCGGCAGCGGCCTTTCGCGCCTCGACGCCTCGATCATTTTCGAGGCCCTCAGCTATGGCGACGTGCCGACGGCGGCGTACCTCACCATCCACAACATGGCCTCGTGGATGATCGACCGCTTCGGCTCGGACGATCTGCGCCGACGCTACCTGCCGCGCCTGACCACCATGGAGCTGATCGCCAGCTACTGCCTGACCGAGCCGGGCTCGGGCTCCGACGCGGCGGGCATGCGCAGCACGGCCCGTCTGGACGGCGACCATTACGTTCTGAACGGCGGCAAGGCCTTCATCTCCGGCGGCGGGGTGTCGGACGTCTATGTCGTCATGGCCCGCACCGGCGGCGAGGGTCCCAAGGGCGTCTCGGCCTTCGTGGTCGAGAAGGGAACGTCGGGCCTGTCGTTCGGGGCCAACGAGCGCAAGATGGGCTGGAACGCCCAGCCCACCGCCCAGGTCAATTTCGACGACTGCCGTGTGCCCGTCGCCAACCGCATCGGCGGGGAGGGCGAGGGCTTCCGCTTCGCCATGATGGGCCTCGACGGCGGCCGTCTGAACATCGCCTCCTGCTCGCTGGGCGGCGCCCAGTTCGCCCTCGACACGGCCAAGGCCTACCTCGAGACCCGAAACCAGTTTGGCCGCCCGCTGAAGGGTTTCCAGGCCCTGCAGTTCAAGCTGGCCGACATGGCCACCGAGCTGGAGGCCGCCCGCCTGATGGTGCGCCGCGCCGCCCACGCGCTCGACAACAAGGACCCGCAGGCCACCAAGCTGTGCGCCATGGCCAAGCGCTTCGCCACCGACGCCGGCTTCCAGGTCGCCAACGACGCCCTGCAACTGCACGGCGGCTACGGCTACCTGCAGGACTATCCGCTGGAGCGCATCGTCCGCGACCTGCGGGTGCACCAGATCCTCGAAGGCACCAACGAGATCATGCGGGTGATCATCGCCCGCGAGATGTTCCGGCAGTGAGGATGCGATAGGGTCCGCTTATTCGGAAAAATTGGGGGATACTCTTGCGCGAGATCGACGAGGCCGAGGCCAAAACTCATTTTTTGGCGCTGCTGAAAGCCGTCGAGCAGGACGATGAGACCATTTTGATCACTCGCAACGGGCGTGTCGTGGCGAGGTTGGAGCCCTTGGGCGTCGCAGAGAAGCCTTGCTTTGACGTCGACGACCGTTCCTGAAAGGCCTGAAACGCGATGCCCGGTACCGAGCCGCCCGTTGATCAGGCCACGTTCGACGACGAGGACGGCCCGCCGCTGGAGGCGGGCGTCGCCTGCGAGCGGACCTACCAGATCATGGTCGACGGCGTGCCGCACCCGCTGCTCTGCCGGTGGTTCACGCCGCAGCCTTGGGGCTCCAGTTGGCTCTGCCATGCGACCATGACGACGGCGGATGGTGAGGTTCGTAAGCTGAGGGCGGGCGGCGTCGACTCGGCGCAGGCGCTGACGCTGGCCTTGCAACTGGTCGCGGCCGAGCTTCTGGACGGCGACATCCCGGCCTACTGGTTCGAAGAGGACGACGACCTGGGTTTGCCCTACATGGACCTGTTCGCCGAAGACGTCGCGGCGCGTAAAGCCAGGTTCGAAGCCAAGTGATCTATCTCTGCCGCCACGGCCAGACGCAGTTCAACCGAGAAGGCCGCTTCCAGGGGCAGACCGAGTCCGACCTGACCGCGTTCGGCCGCGCCCAGGCCCGCGCCATGGGCGATCTGCTGGCCGGCCTGATCGCGCGCGAGCCTTCTGACGCTTGGCGGATCGTCGCCAGCCCGCTGCGCCGGGCGCGCCATACGGCCGAGGCGATCGCCGAGCGCACGGGCCTTTCGCTGAGCTTCGACGACCGCCTGCTGGAGATCAGCGTCGGCGACTGGTCGGGCCGGCTGCGCGAGGACATCCGTCGCGATAATCCCGAACTGTTCGCCAGCTACGAATGGGCTTTCCGCGCGCCGGGCGGCGAGACCTTTGAGGACGTCACCGCCCGTGTCGCCAGCTGGCTGGCCGAGCAGGCTCCGGAAGGCCAGCGCCGGCTGATCGTCGTCAGCCATGGCGTCGCCGGCCGGCTGCTGCGCGGCGCCTATGCCGGCCTGTCGCGCGCCGACACCCTGGCCCAGGAGGTGCCGCAGGACGCGGTCTATCGCCTGATGGCCGGCCAGATCGACCGCTTCGACTGCGCGCCCGTCGAAGACCCCGAATTCGCCTGAGATCCCTGATGACCGACGCTCCCCCCAAGCAGGCCCCTGAAGTCCTGATCCGCGCCAAGAAGAACGTGGGCCGGATCACGCTGAACCGGCCCCAGGCGCTGCACGCCCTGACGCTGTCGATGTGCGAGACCATGATCCAGGCCCTGCTGGACTGGCAGGCCGATCCCGAGATCGACATGGTCATGATCGACCACGCCGGCGAGCGCGGCTTCTGCGCCGGCGGCGACATCCGCATGCTCGCCGAGAGCGGGGTTGGCGACGGGGTCGAGGCGCGGAAGTTCTTTCACACCGAGTACCGGCTGAACCACCTGCTGTTCCACTACGACCGTCCCGTGGTGGCGATCATGGACGGCGTGGTCATGGGCGGCGGCGTCGGGATCTCGATGCCGGCCCACTACCGGATCGCCACCGAGCGCACGACCTTCGCCATGCCCGAGACCGGCATCGGCCTGTTCCCCGACGTCGGCGGCGGCTGGTACCTGCCGCGCCTGCCGGGCAAGGCGGGGCTTTGGCTGGCGCTCACGGGAGCGCGGATCAAGGGTGCGGACTGCATGCGCCTGGGCGTCGCCACCCACTTCGTCGAGTTCGGCGCGGCCGAGGGGCTGAAGAAGGCTGTCCTGGCCGATCACCGCCGCATCGACGAGACCCTGCGCATGTACCGCGCCGACGCCGGCAAGGCGCCGCTGGTCGGTTTCGAGCAGGATCTCAACCGCCTGTTCGTCGGCGACAGCGTCGAGCAGATCTTCGAGTTCCTCGAGGCCGACTCCAGCGACTGGGGCAAGGCCCAGCTGGCGGTGCTGAAGACCAAGTCGCCTCAGACCCTGAAGGTCGCCTTCGAGCAGCTGAAGCGCGGCGAGGCCATGACCGACTTCGCCGAGCACATGGCCATGGAGTACCGGATCGGCTCGCGCGTCGTGCGCCGTCACGACTTCATCGAGGGCGTGCGGGCGGTGATCGTCGACAAGGACAACGCGCCCCGCTGGGACCCGCCGACGGTCGATGCGGTGGATGACGCTGATATCCAGGCGATCTTCGCCCCGCTGCCGGCCGACGAGGAGTGGACACCCCTGGCCGACGCCTGACGGCGTTCGGCGTCGGGAGATGCCCCAACGGCATTGCCGGTGGCGGTTCGCGTCGCTAGCTTGCCCGCAACTAAGAAGACCCTCCGGAAGGAAGACCATGCGTAAGCCGCTTCTCAGCCTCGTCGCCGCGCTCGCCCTGACCGCCTGCGCCACGACCCCGATGGGACCGGTCGAGCCGCCGCCGCCGCCTCCGGCCGACGCTCCGGTCGCCATTCCGGCCAACATCATCGCCGCGGTCGAGAACCCGCTGCGCCCCGAGGCCGACAGCAAGCGCGACGCCGACCGCCTGCCGGCCCAGGTACTGGCCTTCGCCGGCGTGCGCACCGGCGCCAAGGTGGCCGACCTGATCCCGGGCGGCGGCTACTTCACCCGCATCCTGTCGCGGGCCGTCGGGCCGCGCGGCCACGTCTACGCCTATGTGCCGGACGAGCTGACCAAGCTGGCCAAGCGCGAGCCGGCGGTGAACGCCATCGCCGCCGATCCGGCCTATAAAAACGTGTCGGTGATCCTCAACACCCTGCCCAACTTCAGCGCGCCCGAGAAGCTGGACCTGGTTTTCACCGCCCAGAACTACCACGACATGCACACCCCGCTGATGGGGCCGGCCGACCTGTCGGTCGTGAACCGCAGGATCTTCCAGGCTTTGAAGCCGGGCGGCGTCTACCTGGTGCTGGACCACTCGGCCCAGCCGGGCACGGGCCTGCGCGACTCCGAGAAGCTGCACCGCATCGACCCCGAGACGGTGAAGGCCGAGGTCACCGCCGCCGGCTTCGTGTTCGAAGGCGAGAGCCGCGTGCTGCGCGACGCCGCCGACAAGCGCAACGTCTCGGTGTTCGACCCGTCGATCCGCGGCAAGACCGACCAGTTCATCTACAAGTTCCGCAAGCCGGCCGGGGCGCGTTAAGCGCTCCCGACGCCGGACTGCAACGACAAGGACCGCGCCCACGTAGGCGCGGTTCGCATTTAGGGAGCGTAGCGATGACCAGGATCGCCTTCATCGGCCTGGGCAACATGGGCGGCGGCATGGCCGCCAACCAGGCCAAGGCCGGCCACGCCGTGGCGGCCTTCGACCTGTCGGCCAAGGCGCTGGAGCGCGCGGTCGGCGCGGGTTGCGTCGCCGCCGGCTCGGTGGCCGACGCGGTGCGCGAAGCCGAAATCGTCATCACCATGCTGCCGGCCGGACCTCACGTCCGCGCCGTCTACGGCGAGCAGGTGCTGGCCCATGCGCCGAAGTCGGCCCTGCTGATCGACTGCTCCACCATCGACGTCGATAGCGCCCGCGCGGTGGCGCAGCAGGCGAGGGCGGCCGGTTTCCGCTTCGCCGACGCGCCGGTGTCCGGCGGGATCATGGCCGCCGAGGCCGGGAGTCTCGCCTTCATGGTCGGCTGCGACGACGCCGACTTCGCCGCCGTCGAGGCCGCGTTGAAGCCGATGGCGCGGGCGGTGATCCACGCCGGCGGCCACGGGGCCGGGCAGGCGGCCAAGATCTGCAACAACATGCTGCTTGGCGTGTCGATGCTGGGGACCTGCGAGGCCTTCGCCCTGGCTGAGAAGCTGGGCCTGGCCGCCGACCGCTTCTTCGAGATCGCCAGCCAGTCGTCGGGCCAGTGCTGGTCGGTCTCGACCTATTGTCCCGTACCCGGCGTGGGGCCGGCGACACCCGCCGATCGCGCTTACGAGGGCGGATTCGCCACGGCGATGATGCTCAAGGACCTCAAGCTCGCCCAGGAAGCCGCCGCCCGGGCCGGGGCCAGCACGCCAATGGGCGCCCAGGCCGAGGCCCTCTACGCCCTGTTTGACGCCAACGGCTTCGGCGGCAAGGATTTCTCGGCCGTGCTGCAACTGTTGCGCGGACGTCTTGCGGAGCTTGCCTGAACAAGGCAGGGTTGAGTCCGCCGCTCATAGAACCAATCGATGCGACACCAAGCCTAATTCCAATTTGTAGGTAGAGGCCCTTAGGTGGACACTACGTCGGCGCGGTGCGAAAAGCCGGGCTAGAAGAACAAGGACCGCCGGGCCTCGGTCCGGGGGGAAGATACGAGCATGGACTACAAAGCCGCGTTCACCGCTGCTGTCTCCCAGATCCGCAACGAAGGCCGCTACCGGGTGTTCGCCGACCTGAAGCGCCATCGCGGCGCCTTCCCGCGCGCGACCTGGACTCGCGCCGACGGCGGCGAGAGCGAAGTCGTGGTCTGGTGCTCGAACGACTATCTCGGCCAGGGCCAGAACCCTGTCGTTCTGGACGCCATGCACCAGGCGATCGACGAGCACGGCTCGGGCTCGGGCGGCACCCGCAACATCTCGGGCACCAACCACCACCATGTGGAGCTGGAAGCCGAACTGGCCGACCTGCACGGCAAGCAGGCCGCGCTGCTGTTCACCTCGGGCTACGTCTCCAACGAAGCCACGCTCAGCGTCCTGCAGAAGATCCTGCCGGGCCTGATCATCTTCTCCGACGCCCAGAACCACGCCTCGATGATCGCCGGCATCCGCAACGGCGGCGGCCCGCGTCACATCTTCCGCCACAACGACCTGGCCCATCTTGAAGAGCTGCTGGCGGCCGCCCCTGCCGACGCGCCCAAGCTGGTGGCCTTCGAGAGCGTCTATTCGATGGACGGCGACATCGCCGACATCGGCGCCACGGCGGCCCTGGCCAAGAAGTACGGCGCCATGACCTATCTGGACGAGGTCCACGCGGTCGGCATGTACGGCCCGCGCGGCGGCGGCGTCGCTGAGCGCGACGGCGTCATGGACCAGATCGATATCATCGAAGGCACGCTGGGCAAGGCGTTCGGCGTCATGGGCGGCTACATCACCGGCGACGCCGAGGTGATCGACGCCGTGCGCCTGATGGCCTCGGGCTTCATCTTCACCACCTCGCTGCCGCCCGCCCTGACCGCCGGGGCGCTGGCCAGCGTCAAGTGGCTCAAGCAACATCCCGAAGTGCGCGACGCCCACCAGGAGCGCGCCCGCACCCTGAAGAAGATGTTCCAGGACGCCGGCCTGCCGGTCATGGAAAACGACAGCCACATCGTCCCGGTGCTGGTCGGCGATCCGGTCCACACCAAGCTGATCAGCGACATGCTGCTGGCCGATCACGGCGTCTACGTGCAGCCGATCAACTATCCGACCGTGCCGCGCGGCACCGAGCGCCTGCGCTTCACGCCCACGCCGTTCCACACCGACGACATGATGCGCAAGCTGGTCGGGGCGATGGAAAAGCTGTGGGCCCACTGCAACGTCGCCCGCATGGGCGGCCACGCGGCCTAAAACTCCGCCTTGGGTTTCGATCTCGGTTACCTGCGCGAGCTGGCCGAGGATGCGTCCGAGCATCCCGGCTGGTCAGGGCTGTCTGACTACTTCCGCTTTCGTCACCAGGGCCTGAGGCGCGAGGCGCTCGAAGCCCTCGACGTCTTCATGGCCGGAGCCGTGACCTGGCCGCTGGCGCAGCGCGTGACCCTGGTCGTCTGGATCGGCGAGAAGCGCATGGCCTATCGCGGCCAGCCCGAGGCCGTGCTGCCGGTTCCGCTGTTTCGCCTGCTCGTCCGCCCCACCCTGGAGGAATGGGCGAGCGCCAAGCCCTTCGATCCCTGGCCGCTGGTCTGGCTGGCGCGGCTGTCGAGCGGCGGTTCGACCTGGCATGCACCGCCGCAGCCCTTCCTGCGCGAGGCGCTGGAGCGCGATCCGCTGTTCGCGCCCGCGCGGCTCGATCTCGTCGCCGCCGTCCTGGCCGACATCGCCTTCCACCAGCACGAGCTGCCCGACGCCTATCTGGGTGACGCGCGGGCGGACCTCGCCGCCCTGGGCGAGGCGCGGGGCCTGCTGGCGGGGCTCGACGACGACGCCGTTGCTGATCTGGCGCCCCGCATCGCCTGGGCGCGGGCGGAAGCCCAGGCCTGGCAGGAACGAGAAGCTGCGACCTGAGGGGCCGGGCCACATTCGGAGGCCTTGCCCAGTCTACCGAGCATCTCCGCGAAGGCGGGGATCCAAGCCGAAGCTGCGGATAGCCCACGGCCGCCCTTCATCCTGAAAGCCCGCTTGGGTCCCCGCCTTCGCGGGGATTGGACGGATTGGGGGCGACAAGTCGATGAATGTCCGTCCGACCTGAGGCTCTCCGCGTGGCGGTTTCCCGCTAAAAGGCCGCTGCAAAGCCGCGCCGCTTGCGGCTGGATGGAGCCCTGTACGCAGAGGAATCGCACCCGTGAAGACCATCGTGATCACCGGCAGCAGCCGCGGCATCGGCTACGGCCTGGCGGAAGCCTTCCTCGAGCGGGGCTGCCAAGTGGTGATCTCGGGCCGCAACCCGACCGTCCTGGCCGAGGCCCTGGCCAAGCTGGAAGCCACCGGCGGCGCCGTCGCCGCCCAGGCCTGCGACGTCAGCAAGGTCGCCGACCTGGAAGCGCTCTGGAACACGGCCGTCGAGCGCTTCGGCGCGGTCGACATCTGGATCAACAACGCCGGCTCGGTGTCGCCGCGCGTGCGCCTCGACCAGGTGGAAGAGGCCGACATCGACGCCATCGTCGCCACCAATCTGCTGGGCGTGATCAAGGCCACCAAGCTGGCCATGACCCGCATGCTGGTGCAGCCCGGCGGCGGGGCGATCTACAATTTCGAGGGCTTCGGCAGCGACGGCATGACCGCCTCGGGCCTGACGCTGTACGGCGCCACCAAGCGGGCGGTGTCCTACTTCACCAAGTCGATGGGCAAGGAGCTGGACGGCACCAGCGTGCGCATCGGCACGATCAGCCCCGGCATCGTCGCCACCGACCTGCTGCAGGCCGAGATGAAGGACGCCACCGACGCCGATCGCGAGCGCTCGATCAAGCTCTACAACATCCTCGGCGACCGCGTCGAAACCGTCGCCCCCTACATCGCCGACGGCGTGCTGAAGGGCGAGGCCACGGCCGCGCCGGTGCGCTGGCTGACCATGCCCAAGGCCATGGGCCGGTTCATGACCGCCTCGTTCAAGAAGCGCGACATCTTCTCCGAAGCGTGAGGCTTCGCGCTTCACATCCATGTCCCCAAACTTCGTCATCCCGGAAAGCCCGCAGGGCTTATCCGGGACCCAGGGGGACTGGGCGCCGCGCTTGCAGCAGCCTCTTCAGAGGTCGCCGACCCCGTGTGGCGGCCCATGGGTCCCGGCTCTACGCTGCGCTTCGGCCGGGATGACGACCAGTGGGGGCAAGAAGGAATGAAGGGGAGGGCGCCTACGCCCTCCGGCGCACGCCCTTGCCCAGCCCGATCTGCTTGGCGAAGTCCGAGCGGCGGGCGGCGTAGGCCGGAGCGACCATGGGATAGTCCGAGGGCAGACCCCATTTGCGGCGGTAGTCCTCGGGGCTCATGTCGTAGTGCGAGCGCAGGTAGCGCTTCAGCATCTTGAGCTTCTTCCCGTCTTCCAGGCAGACGATGTAGTCGTGCTGCACCGAGCGTGAGACCGGCACGGCGGGTTTGGCCTTCTCGGTCGGCCTGGCCGCGACGGGTTCGCCGCCCAGGGTCTGAAGTGCGCCGTGCACGGTGCGGATCAGGTCGGGCACCGCGGTGTGGGAGACCTTGTTCTGCCCCACATAGGCCGCGACGATCCCAGCGCTCAGCGCCAGCAGGTCGGGCTCGTCCGTCAGTTCCGATCCCGTTTCGCCGTGTGAAACCGCCATACGCATCCCGCCCGTTCTGTTCGTTGCACTGAAAATCAGCCGGCTTGGCGGCAACACCCGGCCGGCTTCGTGAGCAACGCATGGTTACTGCGACGGTTCCGTGATTGATCGCGGCGCGAAGGGAGTTAAAGAGAGCCCCGTCGACTCCCGCCCGCGGGAGCGCGTCGCCTAGAAAGCCCGCTGCCCGCACCCCCGCCTCTGCCCCAAGGAGCGCCCGATGACGACTTCCACCGACCTGACCAAGTTCTTCGGCGCCGATCTCGCGTCCGCCGACCGCGACATCTTCGATCGCATTGGCCGGGAGCTGGGTCGTCAGCAGAACCAGATCGAGCTGATCGCCTCGGAAAACATCGTCTCCAAGGCGGTGCTCGAAGCCCAGGGCTCGATCCTGACCAACAAGTACGCCGAGGGCTATCCGGGCAAGCGCTACTACGGCGGCTGCGAATGGGTCGACGAGATCGAGACCATCGCCATCGAGCGCGCCAAGCAGCTGTTCGGCGCGGCCTTCGCCAACGTCCAGCCGCACTCGGGCTCGCAGGCCAACCAGTCGGTGTTCATGTCGCTGCTGCAGCCGGGCGACACCTTCATGGGCATGGACCTGGCCGCCGGCGGCCACCTGACCCACGGCTCGCCCGCCAACCAGTCGGGCAAGTGGTTCAAGCCGGTGTCCTACACCGTGCGCCAGCAGGACCAGCTGATCGACTACGACAACGTCGCCGAGGTCGCCCAGCGCGAGAAGCCCAAGCTGATCATCGCCGGCGGTTCGGCCTACAGCCGCGAGATCGACTTCGCGCGCTTCCGGCAGATCGCTGACTCGGTCGGCGCCTACCTGATGGTCGACATGGCCCACTTCGCGGGCCTGGTGGCCGGCGGCGTGTTCCCCAGCCCCGTCCCGCACGCTCACGTCGTCACCACCACCACCCACAAGACCCTGCGCGGCCCGCGCGGCGGCATGGTGCTGACCAACGACGAAGCCATCATCAAGAAGGTCAACTCGGCCGTGTTCCCCGGCCTGCAGGGCGGTCCGCTCGAGCATGTCATCGCCGCCAAGGCCGTGGCCTTCGGCGAGGCGCTGCAGCCCTCGTTCAAGGAATACGCCGCTCAGATCATCGCCAACGCCAAGGCCCTGGCCGAAGCGCTGGGCAAGTCGGGCGTCAACATCGTCTCGGGCGGCACCGACAGCCACCTGATGCTGGTCGATCTGCGTCCCAAGGGCGTGACCGGCCGCGACGCCGAGCACAGCCTCGAGCGCGCCCACATGACCTGCAACAAGAACGGCGTGCCGTTCGACACCGCGCCGTTCACGATCACCTCGGGCATCCGCCTGGGCACGCCGGCCGGCACGACCCGCGGCTTCAAGGAAGCCGAGTTCACCCGCGTGGGCGAGCTGATCGGCGAAGTGGTCAACGGTCTGGCCGCCAACGGCGCCGACGGCAACGCGGCCGTCGAAGCCAAGGTCCGCGAGGAAGTGCTGGCCTTGACGGCCCGCTTCCCGATCTACAACTAATGGGTTGAGGCCGCAGGGGAGGGCCCAAGATCATGCGCTGCCCATTCTGCGGCCACGCCGAAAGCCAGGTGAAGGACAGCCGCCCGTCGGAAGACGGCGCGGCCATCCGCCGCCGTCGCCTCTGCCCGGAGTGCGCCGGCCGCTTCACCACCTTCGAGCGCGTCCAGCTCCGTGAGTTGATCATAGTCAAGCGGTCGGGCCGTCGCTCGCCGTTCGACCGTGACAAGCTGATGCGTTCGATCTCGCTGGCCACCCGCAAGCGGCCGATCGAGGGCGAGCGGGTCGAGCGGATGGTCAACGGCATCGTCCGCCGGCTGGAAAGCCAGGGCGAGACCGAGCTGCCGTCGTCGGCCGTCGGCGAGATGGTGATGACCGCCCTCAAGGCGCTCGATGACGTGGCCTATGTGCGCTACGCCTCGGTCTATCGCGATTTCCGGGAAACCAGCGATTTCGCGAAGTTTTTGGGCGAAGAAGGCTTGAGCGACGTCGCCGAAGACGAGCTATAGGCGCATTCTACGATTCGATTTTTCGGGTCGGCGCGAGACGGCCCATCAAGGCCTCCCGTCCGCCCAGGAGTTCAGAGGCATATGGTGGAAGACAGGATTCGTCTGCTGATCGTCGAGGGGCGCCGTTATTCGGGCCTTTCCGACGCGCTGCTGGCCGGCGCGGTGCAGGCGGTCGAGGCCCAGGGCGCCGAATACGACGTCGTCACCGTGTCTGACGCGCTGCAGATCCCCGCCGCCATCGCCATCGCCGAGGAGGCCGGCAAGGGCCCGTCGGGCGTGCGCTATGACGGCTATATCGCCCTCGGCGCGGTCATCCGCGGCGAGACCTACCACTTCGAGATCATCAGCAACGAGACCGCCCGCGGCCTCCAGGACCTGGCCGTCGGAAAAAGGTTGGCCATTGGTTACGGCGTGTTGACGGTTGACGACGAGGATCAGGCTTGGAATCGCGCCCGCCTGTCGCAAGGCGACCGCGGGGGCCAAGCCGCTCGGGAATGCCTGGAGATCGTGGGATTGAAGCGTCAGCTGTCAGGACAAGCGCGATGAGCAAGCGCATCCAGCCTCGTTCCGTCTCGCGTCTGGCGGCCGTTCAGGCCCTCTATCAGATGGAAGTCTCCGGCGCCGGCGTCGACGCCGTCGTGCGCGAGTTCTCCGAACACCGCTTCGACCGCGCCGTCGAGGACAGCGAAGGCGCTCAGCTGGCCCAGGCCGACGAGACCTTCTTCGCCGACCTGGTGAAGGGCGTGGTCTCCAAGCAGGCCGCCATCGACCCGGCCATCGTCCGCCGCCTGGCCTCGGGCTGGAAGCTGGAGCGTCTCGACGCCACCGCCCGCGCGGTGCTTCGCGCCGGCGCCTACGAGCTGATGAACCGCCCGGACGTTCCGACCGAGGTGGTGATCGACGAGTATGTCGAGATCGCCAAGTCGTTCTTCGAAGGGCCGGAAGCCGGCTTCATCAACGGCGCCCTGGACGCCATCGCGCGTGACGCCCGAGTCTGACGACGACTGGTTCGACGATCCCGCCCCGGCGACGGCGGCGGAGGACGACGAGTCGTGGTTCGACGACGTCCCGCCGACGGCCGCGCCCGCCGGTCCGGACGAGTTCGAGCTGATCGAGAAATTCCTGCGGCCGCTGACCAACGGCGACCCCGTAGCGCTCGACCTGCTGGACGACGCGGCGGTGCTGCCGTCGCGTCCCGGCTACGACCTGGTGATCACCAAGGACGCCATGGTCGCCGGCGTGCACTTCCTGGCCGGTGAAGAGCTCGACATCGTCGCCAGGCGCCTGCTGCGCACCAATCTTTCCGACCTCGCCGCCAAGGGCGCCGAGCCCTACGGCTATTTCCTGGCCGTCGGCTGGCCCTCGGGCACGACGGTCGAGGATCGCGAGACCTTCGCCCGCGGCCTCGCCGAAGACGGCCAGGCCTTCGGGATCAACCTGCTGGGCGGCGACACCGTCACCACCTCCGGCGCGCTGGTCGTTTCGGCCACCCTGCTGGGCTGGGTCCCGCAGGGCGCTGCCGTCCTGCGGCGCGGCGCCCAGGCCGGCGACCGGCTCGTGGTCAGCGGCAGCATCGGCGACGGCTGGCTGGGCCTGCTGGCCCACTGGGGCGAGGTCGAGGATCCCGACGGCGGCCTCGTTCGCCGCTACCGCACGCCCGCGCCGCGCCTGGCCTTGCGCGAGGCCCTGCGCCAGTACGCCCACGCCGCCGCCGACGTCTCCGACGGCCTGCTGGCCGACGCCGGCCACATCGCCAAGGCCAGCGGCCTGCAGGTCAAGGTCGATCTCGACCGGCTGCCGCTGTCGACCGGCGCCCGCGCCTGGCTGGAAGCCCAGCCCGAACGCGGCGAAGCCCGCATGTCGCTGGCCTCGGGCGGCGACGACTACGAGATCGTCTGCGCCATCCCGGCCGCCGACGTCGCCGCCTTCCAGGCCGCCGCCTTCGCCGCCGGCCTGCCGGTGCGCGACATCGGTGAGTTCGTGGAAGGCGAGGGGGTCGCGGCCCTGTTCAAGGGCAAGGACATCACCCCCCAGCGCCTGGGCTGGCTGCACGGCTAGGGCGGGTTCGGCGAGCGTTTTTCGCCAGAGCCTCGCCTGAACCTTCCCACACCGAATACGCGCCCCTGCGGCGTCTCGCGCTCCCTGAATGCGGGAGCGAATGATCGCTACGCAATCATATGTTGCGACTCTGCAATAGTCGGCGACAAACGGCCAAGCTTGGCGAAGCTTCGGTTTACGAGCCCGCGCGCACCCCCTATCGCCGACATCGCCCAACTCGGGCGTGTATCCTTTGGGGGGGGGGTCTCTTCATGCGTTTGTTCATCACCACGGCCGTGGCCGCCTTCGCCCTGGCCGGCGTCGCTTCGGCGCAAGAGACCAAGCCCGCCGCCAAGGCTCCGGCCAACGACCGCAGCCAGTACATCTCGATCGCCGGCGGCGTCATCGGCAGCACCGATTTCGACTACAATTACGCGGGCCCGACGGTGTCGTCCGAGGCCGACGCCGGCGCTCAGGGCGTCATCGCCTGGGGCGCGTCGCTGGGTCCGAACTGGCGCGCCGAACTGGCCGGGGGCTATCGCAGCCAGAAGCTGGAAACCACCTATAGCGGCGGGACGCTGCAAGCGACCTGGGACGGCGGCAAGGCCCAGGTCGTCAGCGTGGACATCAACGCCTATTACGACTTTCCCGTGAAGGGCAAGGTGAAGCCTTATCTGGGCGCCGGCATCGGCGTGGCCTCGGTGAAGATCGACGACGGCATCCTGGACGACCGGGGCGACGCCCTGACCCTGCAGGCCATCGCCGGCGCCAGCGTCGAGGTGTCGCCGAAGGTCTCGCTGTTCGCCGAGGGCCGCTACCAGCGCGTCGGCCCGGTCAAGGTCGAGGTCACCAGCGGCTCCAGCAAGACCGAGTCGGACTTCGACCTGTCGAGCTTCGGCGGCCTGGTCGGCGTGCGCTTCAGCTTCTAGGCGCGGGATCGATCCTGAACGTGGAGGGCGCGCCGGATCCCCGGCGCGCCCTTTGTCTTTTCCGGCCTTGGCCCAGGCAAGGCTCGGTAGCGAAACCTCAAGCCTTGTCGGTTAATGGCGTTGACCATGACCCGTCCAGCCATCTCCCGCCGCGCCGTCCTGGCGTTCGCCGCGCCGTTCGTGCTGTGCGCCGCGCCAGCCTTCGCCTCCGGCAAGAAGAAGGAAAAGGAAGGCGGGGAGGGCGAGAAGGAGAAGGCCGATCCGGTGATCAAGCTGGGCTCCATGGCCCTGCCGATCGTCGATGGCGGACGGCTGATCAACTACGTCTTCGTCGAGCTGTCCCTGACCCTGCCGCCCGGCGGCGACGTCACGGCCTTCGCCGGCGTCGAGCCCAAGCTGCGCGACGCTTTGGTCCGCGCGGCCCACAAGCAGCCGTTCAACAAGCCGGGCAGCTACGTCCTGCTCGACGAGGGCAAGCTCAAGAGCACCGTGATGCGCGAAGCCGCCGTCCTGGTCGGCAAGGGCAAGATCGCCAGCGTCACCATCGGCAAGCAGACCCCGCGCAACTTCGTGCCGCCGCCCAAGCCGCCCGCCAAGCCGGGAGCGCCGGGGGCGGCCAAGCCCGCCCCGCAGGTCGATTCGGCTCCCATCATCCCCTGACCCCTTCGCGAACGCTGTTCTCGCAAGCGGTTGCGCGCTTTGCGGGTGGATGGCAGTGTTTCTCCTTGGCGCCGATGTCGGGGCCAGTTCAGGGAGCATCGAGGGGGAATGAGGCCATAAGGCCCGCCCGCCGCTCCCGGTCCGGGGCGGTCGTATTCGCCTCGCGCCGGGAACCGCGACCCCTCGTGAATTGAAACACGAAGGGGCACTAAACCCATGAGTTCTTGGCTTTACGTAGCCATCGGCGCCGGGCTTCTGGCGGTGCTGTATGGCGCGGTTCAGACCGCCAGGCTTTTGAAGGCCTCGCCCGGCGATGCGAAGATGCAGGAAATCGCCGCGGCCATTCAGGAAGGCGCTCAGGCCTATCTGAACCGTCAGTACACCACCATCGCCATCGTCGGCGTCGTGGTCATCGCCTTGCTGGCCTTCTTCTTCAAGAGCTGGGAGCAGCCGGTGGGCTTCGCGCTGGGCGCGATCCTGTCGGGCCTGGCGGGCTTCGCCGGCATGCTGATCTCGGTGCGGGCCAATGTGCGCACCGCCCAGGCCTCTTCAGAGAGCCTGGCCAAGGGCCTGTCGATGGCCTTCACCTCCGGCGCCGTGACCGGCATGCTGGTGGCGGGCTTCGCCTTGATCGGGGTGGCGGGCTATTTCGCCCTGCTGCTGTCGGTCGGCCATGAAGGCACCGACCGGGTCGTGATCGACTCCCTGGTGGCCCTGGGCTTCGGCGCCAGCTTGATCTCGATCTTCGCCCGTCTGGGCGGCGGCATCTTCACCAAGGGCGCTGACGTCGGCGGCGATCTCGTCGGCAAGGTCGAGGCCGGCATTCCGGAAGACGACCCCCGCAACGCGGCCACCATCGCCGACAACGTGGGCGACAATGTCGGCGACTGCGCCGGCATGGCCGCCGACCTGTTCGAGACCTATGCGGTGACCACCGTCGCCACCATGGTGCTGGCGGCGATCTTCTTCACCGGCACCGACGTCGTCGGCTCGATGATGCTGCTGCCGCTGGCCATCTGCGCGGTCTGCATCGTCACCTCGATCATCGGCGCCTTCTTCGTCCGCCTGGGCAAGAAGCAGAACATCATGGGGGCCCTCTATCAGGGCCTGATCGTCACCGGGGTCCTGTCGATCCCGGCGGTGTGGTGGGTGATCCACCAGCTGGTCCCGACCTCGATCGAGCTCGACGGCCGGCTGTTCACCGCCGACAACCTGTTCTACTGCGGCCTCGTGGGCCTGGCGGTCACCGCGCTGATCGTAGTGATCACCGAGTACTACACCGGCACGGGCTTCCGTCCGGTGAAGTCGGTGGCCCAGGCTTCGGTGTCCGGCCACGGCACCAACGTCATCCAGGGCCTGGCCATGTCGCTGGAGTCCACGGCCCTGCCGGCCCTGACCATCATCGTCGGCATCGTCGTGACCTATAACCTGGCGGGCCTGTTCGGCATCGCCATCGCCACCACCACCATGCTGTCCCTGGCTGGCTTCATCGTCGCCCTGGACGCCTTCGGCCCGGTCACCGACAACGCCGGCGGCATCGCCGAGATGGCCGGTCTTCCGCCGGAAGTCCGCGTCACCACCGACGCCCTCGACGCCGTCGGCAACACCACCAAGGCCGTCACCAAGGGCTACGCCATCGGTTCGGCCGGCCTGGGCGCCCTGGTGCTGTTCGCGGCCTATACCGAGGACCTGAAGTTCTTCTCCGAGAACGCCGCCCCGGGCAGCTTCTTCGACGGCATGGGGGCGGTCAGCTTCGACCTCTCCAACCCCTATGTCGTGGTCGGCCTGCTGTTCGGCGGCCTGCTGCCGTTCCTATTCGGGGGTCTTTCGATGACCGCCGTCGGCCGCGCGGCCGAGTCGGTGGTGGCCGAGGTCCGTCGCCAGTTCCGCGAAAACCCGGGCATCATGACCTACGAGACCAAGCCCGAATACGGCAAGGCCGTGGACATCCTGACCAAGGCCGCCATCCGCGAGATGATCGTGCCGTCCCTGCTGCCGGTGGTCTCGCCGGTGGTGCTGTTCTTCGTCATCAACGCCATCGCCGGCAAGGTCGACGCCTTCGCCTGCCTCGGCGCCATGCTGATGGGGGTGATCGTCACCGGCCTGTTCGTCGCCATCTCGATGACCAGCGGCGGCGGCGCCTGGGACAACGCCAAGAAGGTGATCGAGGAAGGCTTCACCGACAAGGACGGCGTCCTGCACAAGAAGGGCGGTGAAACCCACAAGGCCGCCGTCACCGGCGACACCGTCGGCGACCCCTACAAGGACACCTCGGGTCCCGCCGTGAACCCGATGATCAAGATCACCAACATCGTGGCCCTGCTGCTCCTGGCGGTGCTGGCCCACGGCTGATCTTGCGATCTGGCTGAACCGAGAACGCCCCGGGGCTCAGGCCTCGGGGCGTTTTCTTTTGCGCCAACCCACCGTCGTCATCCCGGCCGTAACGAAGCGAAGAGCCGGGACCCAGGGGCCGCTGCAGTGCGCCTGCAAACGCCGTTGGAGCTTGGGCTGGCCACGGCGCCCGGTCCCCTGGGTCCCTGTGTATTGCGATAGGTGTCTAGCGCGAGTTTGATGGGTGGCGGGCGCAGCTCGTTGGGTCCCTGGCCTCGAGGCCGAGATTCCGGCAAGGGCGCGTCCGCCAGTCAGCTT